>Ga0181518_10000005_pt1 | contig 290057 bp, 238 predicted proteins | sample PEATcosm2014_Bin_28_FD_119751 | JGI IMG/M metagenome (GOLD analysis project Ga0181518, IMG submission 119751) | Peatland microbial communities from MTU Mesocosm Facility, Houghton, MI, USA - PEATcosm2014_Bin01_60_metaG | ecosystem: Environmental > Terrestrial > Soil > Wetlands > Peat | place...
CCCTTCCCAACTCCCTCTTGCTCATCTCTGTCCGCCCCAATCTGACCTCCTGCTAGAGGTCCAATTAAGAGGACATTTCTATCGAGCACAAAAGGGGACATTATCATCGAGGTACAACAGCCGTTAGCTGCGCTTGACAATCCCGAAGCACGTGACTTGGTAGCCCGAATGAAGCGAGAGACCAAGCCGGACGGCTCAAAGAGGTTCGGGGACGCAGGGAAGACGATCGTGGAGTACTTCAGAGTGTTCCGGTGCGTAATTGCGTCGGCTCGGAATGACAAGTTGAAGTTGCTTTATCCTCGGGAATGGCACTTCGAGTACATCGGCCTTCCGAGAGTCAATAAGCGGAAACAGCATCGACCCACGCTTTCGGGGGATGAGATGACGTACATCGTTGGCGAAGCGAAGGGCAGGTACCAAATGGGAGCCGCCCAACTTGCTGGCAGCGATGTTCGTATATCCGAGCTTCTCGCTTTGCGGATCGAGAAGCATATATCCGCCGACCGCAGAACACTATTTATTTGTCAACAACGTAGTAAGAAAGGAAACATTATCAAGCTTACGCTAAAGACCGACGCCGCCTATCGTGACATCGACCTTTGCTCCGCACTCGCCAGAATGCTGGACGACTACATTGGGGATCGCAAAGAGGGCTTCCTCTTCCAGACACGAAGCGGAAAGATGCTTTCTCCCGAGAGCTTCTACCGTGATGGCTTGAAGACGATCTTCAAACGGATGGGAAGGACTCGTGTTCGCTTCAATGCGTTTCGTCGGTTCCGTGAATCCGTGCTGCTCAGGTCTCAGTGCCGCCAAGTCCTGATCGACTACTGGATGGGGCACGAAAACCCCGACATGAGTGGCCGGTACGGAAGGCAGCTTCTTGAGGACGTGAAATACCGCAAGGAGTGGGCTGAAAAAGTCGGACTCGGCTTCGAGCTTCCGCAGGCTTCGGAGCCTCAATCGGACCTTAGTTGCGCTACGTGCGCTACAAATTCGGCAGAGCAGGCGTACAGCGCAAATGCATAAGTCACTTAGTGAGAGGGTTTTAGTGGTCGGGGCGAGTGGATTTGAACCACCGACCTCCTGGTCCCGAACCAATCACGTCAATCCCATAACGCTTTATTTTGGCGTCGCTTACGGGACAAGGAGCGTTATTTCCCCTCTCTTAGTTGTACCTAACCTGTACCTAGATCGATTTAGAGTCGAGAGCCGTTTATGCGTTGAAATCAGAATTCCGTTGCAATTTTTTCGGAGGCCTACCAGTTTCGGAGTAGTGCATTTTTCCAGCGATTCCCAGAACGGCATATGTGGGTCGCGACCGCTGTGATAGCTTCCGAATAGCCGACAATCCATCCGTCTGAATCAGATTGTCCTTCATCAGGGTCAAGCGTTCTAAACCGGCGTTTCCACTTATGGCTTCAAAATCCCGGGCACGTAGAGCTGTAGTATTCCCTGACTGAGGTCCCAGACTTCGGTTTCTTGAACGTTGGTCAACAAGATCAAAGTGACGTGATCGTCGATGAGCGAAGAATAGACTGCCATCCCCGCCCCGATGTGTCCGACAAATCGGTGCCCGTTCCAATTGTCGTATTGCCAACCAGCTGTGAAATCGCCGAGCGAACCATCATTCAGCTGAAATGGTTTCCACATCTGCTGAAGCAATGTTTCGTTGAGAAGGTGCCCTCTCTGTAATGCCGAATCAAGTTTGGCGAGATCCTGGGCGGTCATGTAAAGCCCAGCCGACGCGCGTGTATAAGCGGGGTAGAGCAACTCTGAATGGAAAAGCGGGTCAGTCGCGCGGTTCACGAATGGCTTCAGAGGGATGGAGTGAAAACGGTCTGGCGCGGGCGAGGCCCGGGTATAAACCGACACTCCGTGAGGGAAGATGTCGCGCGAGTCGCCGAACCGTGCAGAATGTATTCCAGCCGGAACAAAAATCCTGCTATTCAGAAACTCTTCGAAAGACATCCCGGACTTCTTTTCAATGATCATTTTCAGAAGAAGGAACTCTGCTTGGTTGTACAGCGACTTTTCCCCGGTCCGGTACACCATCGGCTTAGAGGAGATCGCTGCCATCGCCTCATCCTGAGACAAAGGTACGGACGAGGAATCATAGATTTGAGGAAAGTCAGGAATCCCGCTCGTGTGACTGAGGCAGTTCAGCACCGTCACGTCTCCCCATGGAGCTGGAAGGCCCGGGATCAGGGAAGTCAATTTATCGTCGAGGTGGAGTTTGCCGTCTTGAACCAGCATGAAGACCGCAACCGCCGAGAACAATTTCGTGATTGAAGCGATTGGGTAAACATCCTGTAAGGTCGCCGGCACGCCGAACTCGAGATTCGCCGTCCCATATGCCTTTTCCTTAACGACGACACCCTCCTTCAATACGACGATCACCATGCCAGGAATATGCTTTGCCTGAATCTCATGGTTGAGGTAGTCGTCCACGGTGTCGGAACGGGAAATACCTGGGATAAAAACACAAACGGTCAATAACGAAGCGAGAACTCTATTGGACGCCATCGATGGACCCCACAGAATTGGCATACGCGACGATGAAACAGACGAAACAAAGGCAGCTATCGTCAACGCCAAGGATACTTTGCTACGCACGCACTTTCCAGTATATGGCTTCCCGCCTGGAGACCCCAATGTTGATTGGCTGGGAAGTTCTCAGCCACCGATGACGCTGAACATCCTGTAAGACAAGGACTATTGGTAACTTGGTGCGTACGGTCGTTCCAGGGAACTTTGTGGATTCGGACATCCTGCCGCTCGATTCCTTTCCGAGTGACGGGCCACTCGGAAGCCATCCAGTGACCCGCGCTACGCGTAGAAGTGCCCTTAGCTCGCACGAAATGGCAGTGGAAGATCTTGCCTTGGATAGTTGCTCGCAATAAACGCAGTAGCAGAATGACATCTTGGCAGAACGCAGGATTTGAACCGGGCTTTTTGATTTTTCTTCCAAAAGCCTGATCCTGTACCTACTTTCTCGAAAACCGGATGGTCACTAAAGCGAACCTCCGATTGCAAGGCAATGAACTCAAAGGACAAAGAGCCCTCGCGTCCAACGGATATGAGAAACGGACGCTTGGTTTCGGACCAGGCGCTCTTCGCATTTTCGAGTCGCTCTCGTGTGATATAAATTGTTGATTCTAAAAAGAGTGGTCGGGGCGAGTGGATTTGAACCACCGACCTCCTGGTCCCGAACCAGGCGCTCTAGCCAGGCTGAGCCACGCCCCGACAGTGCCGCTCAGGCAAACAGTAGTGCCCGAGCTAGATACACAGATTAGCATACGTACGCTGGCGCGCGCTACGGAATGGAGGAGGTGCTCACCTGGCAGATTTCGGACGCCAGAAACGCTAACATCAGGGCGATGCAGCCAAAAGAAGAGTGGCCGGGAAGCTTCCGCTTCCCAGCTACTCCGTGTACCCCGAGGCCTTTAGAATTCGTAGCGCAAAGCGAACTGCATGATGCGCGGATTGGTGAGTGTGCCGCTGAAGTTCCCGAAATTGGTCGAGTTGCCATTCTCCAGGCCGCCACCTGTGGAAGCCGACGCGGACTGAACGTCGAAGCGGACAGAGTTGGTCACGTTGAACACCTCCCAACGGAACTGCAGGGTCTGCTTTTCGCTCCAAGGCATTTTCCATCTCTTTGCCAGGCCCAGATCGACGCCAAAGTAGCCGGGACCGCGGATCTCGTTGCGTCCTCCAGTTTGTCCTGGGAAGTCGTAACCAAAGCACGATGAGGCGGCAACGCCGTTGGCGAACAAGTTGGGGACGGTAGTCGCGCCGTTGCTGTTCGAGCCGGTGAAGTAAGTGCCGGTAGTGACAGGGCAGATCATGCTCGCGTTGCCTTCCAACTGGTAATTGGTCGGGTACACCCCGCCGTTATCCACATTGACCGGGAAACCACTGGTCCAGCGGGCAAGGCCGGACAATTGCCAGCCGCCGATCAGCGCATCGGCCACGCGATTGACGTCGTGGGCAATCCAACGGCCGCGCCCAAGCGGCACTTCCCAGATGAAGTTGGTGTTGAACTGGTGGCGCAGGTCAAAATCCGAGGGGCCGCGATTGGAGTTGGGGTCCCAGGCATTGATAATCTGACCACCCAGGCCGCCCCACTCTCCGACGCGTTCCGCATCGGAAGCGACGTCGATCGACTTCCCATAGGTGTAGTTGAAGTCAAATTGAATGCCGTGCGCCATCTTGTGCTGCAGGGTGACTTGCAAGGCGTTGTAGGCGGCGTTGGTGATGGTCCGCAACGCATAGAGCGAGGAGTACTGCGGGCTGTAGAACACGTTGGGGCCGGTGTAGCCGCCAAAGGTGTAATAGTAGGGCGTCCCGGTGGGATTCGCCGCATTGGGCACGCCGCTGATGTCCATATCGTAAATCGCAGTAGATTCATTGAGGTTGTTGCCGCAGAGAAGATCGAACGCCAGCACGGTGGGATTCGTTGTGGAATTCATGCCGCCTCCAGCGCACGAACCGTAGGTGGTCAGGGCACCGATGGCATAGGCGCCAGCTCCCGCGGGCTGCGTGATGTCCGTCCAGTATTGTTGAACATTCGCCGGAACCATGTTGGGATTGAACTGGTTGGTTGGGTTCTGGACTCCCGCGGCCAATTCCGGGCGGTAGATCTTCGCCAACGCCGTGGCCGCTTGGAAGTAATCGAGGCCGGACTTCTTGTCGTACGGGTCCAGCGGCATGGCCAAGTCATCCTGCGCGAGCAAACGGTGAGAGAGTCTTCCCACATAGCCGACATCGAGGGTAAAGCCGCTGGGCAATTGCCGTTGGACGGAAAGGTCGAGCGTGTAGGAGTAAGGGGTCTTGATGTTGCTGTCCAGTCCCCAAGCGATGGCTTCGCTGCCCAGCGCCGGGTTGCTGGGATAGGGCTCTGGATAACTCACGGGGGGGGCAGGGGTGAGGATGGTCGTACCACAATTGTCTACCGTCGGAATGATATTCATGTTCGTAACGCGGGGCGTACACGCTACGGTTTCCGTTCCGACCTGGTTGGTAATTAAGGTGGACAGGCCGAACGAACCGTTCGTGTCGAAGGTATCGAGCAGGCCTTCACCGATGCGGTCATAAACAATGCCGAACCCGGCGCGCACGCTGCTCTTCCCCGCGCCACCGAAGACACTTTGCAAGAGACCGGAGTCAAAACCAGGAGACCAGGCAAAGGCAACGCGCGGGCCCAAATCCTTGTAGTCCCAGTTATAGTATCCGGGTGTGCCACCGTTGGCCGGGCCGGCCCAGTTAAACGCTATAGGAGGAGCATCAACCGAAGGAACACCGTTGTTCATGCCCACGCCGCGGTTGCTAAACCAGGTGCCCAGACTTTCAGTCGGTGTCACTTCCAAACCGTTGGTTTCCCACGGCGGAGAAAAGAGCGAGTAGCGCAGGCCAAGGGTGATGGTGACATTGGGTTTAATCTTCCAAACATCCTGCACGTACATTTCGTAGCCGTCCTCGGCAAAATGACGGACGACGGGCGCGCCCTGGGCCAGCGTACTGCCGTCCCGGTTATAGTTATATTGCGCGTTCACTTCCACATCCATGCCGAAGAGGTTTGCCACTGCGTTGTCGTAATTTGTGCCGAAGCCCTCAACATCCACCCCAGGATAGCCACTGTTCACCGGGTTTAGAGGCGAAGAACTGCCCGCGAAACCTGAGGTATTCAGCCACTCGGCGTTCATATAGCCGCTGCTGAAGGAACTCGTGGTGCTGGAAGTGGGGTTCCGGATGAGAGAAGTCTGAAAGCCAAACTGCCACGTATGCTTCCCGTGCGTCCAGTTGAGGTCGTCCCAGAAGCTGTTGATTGGCCGCTGGAATTCGCTGGAGTAATTCAGGGTGGTGCCGACAACCGGATCAATCCCGCGGAATGTGTTCCATGCCTGATCGGTATTGCCAATGGTTCCCAGGCTCTCCCGGACAAAGCCATATCGAAAGTTGTTGATCAAAGAGCTGGTGATCACCGCGGAATAGTTCGCAATCAGGCCCTTATTGTAATTGACAATGCTTGACGTTGGAGCTTGCCCGGGCAGAAACGGCGCATTGGCCTGATTCTGATTCGCCAACGCTCCCGTCAGCGAAACCCGCTGCTTGCCATCCTTCGTGATGTTGTAATCCATCTTGGCGATATACCAGTTTTTGGTATTGCGAGTTCGCGCGGCGAAGCGATACCCCGCGGTATTGAGTCCATCGCCTTGGCTGAAGTCGTTCGGCAACGGGTATGTATTCATGTACGCCAGAACCGCGGGATCCGGTCCCACCGGGCCCGTATAGTCCTTCACTGAGCCGAGAGGGTCCATGGCCGTCAATTGCGATGGGGAAAGCCCATAACCGGGTTCCGTCGGAAAAGACGCAGTATAGGATTTGCCGCTAATTCCTGTCACCGTCGCCGTGCTACCGCATCTCGGATCGGCCACCGTCGGATCACAGGTATAAAAGACCACGCCATCGCGAAGCGAGGCCGTGGGCACAATCCGCAATACGCTTTCCTCTTCCACGTCCCGATAACCCTCGTAATTCATGAACAGAAAGAGGCGGTCCTTCCTGATGGGCCCGCCGACCGAAACACCAAAGATATTGCGATTCAAAAATTCCGGTGTGTTCGGATTTCCGCTTTGCAGCTCTGATGATTTCAGAAAATAGTCGTTGGCGCTGACGAAAGAGTTCCGGTTGTATTCGTAGAGGGAGCCATGAATGTTGTTGGTGCCGCTCTTGGTGACCAATGCCACCTGTGCCCCGCCGGCGCTGCCTTCCTCGGCGTCCGAATTGCTGGTGGTCACTCGGAATTCTTCAACCGAGTCCAGGGTCACCGGCAATACGGACTGGAACGCATAACCTCCCTTTGGGTTCACCGGTATGCCGTCGAGCGTGACGTTGCTCTGATCGCTCCGGGCGCCGTTCACTGCCCCGCTCCGCGTATCTGTATCCTTTTCCGTTTGCGTTATAGTGGGATTATCTCCCGTGTAGACCACGCCCGCTTGCAAAGAGAGAAGATCGCCGACGTTGCGGCTCTCCAGCGGTAACTGCTTGACCTGGTTTTCCCCGAAGGCCACACCAATGGTGGCGTCGGTGGTGTTGATGGTTTGCCCCTGTGCCGACACCTCGACGGTCTCCGTGTTCAAGCCGACTTGCAGAATCGCGTTCAAGGTCGCCGGATTGTTCACCAGCAACTGGATGTTCTTCTGCTCATATTTGCGGAATCCGCGAGCTTCCACGCTCAGGGAGTAGGTGCCGGGCTGCAACGAAAGAAACTCGTATTGACCGATATCGTTGGAAACGGTGCTGCGCTGCACCGCCAGTTCAGGATCGGTGAGCTTGATCGAGGCGCCAGGCACCGCCGCGCCGGAGGCGTCCAACACCGAGCCGCGGAGTGAAGTCGTGCCGGTTTGCGCGAATCCTGGAGTGAGACAGAACAAGAGAAAGAAATTGAGGCAAAACAACGAATAAACGCGCTTCATAAAACATCACCCTTTCTCCCGACCGCCCTGGCGGTCAGCAGTTCCATCCAGCGATACATCCTTCAATTGCTTCGACTGAACCACTTGCAACCTGGGCCGCGAACCCGCAAAACCAGCATGCCTATGAAAAAACAAATCCCAGAGCCTTGATCAAGTACTCCACTGCGCTACGGCAGCAGAAATCCTTCTTCCGCCGACACCAATTCATGCACCATTTTGGTCCGCGATGTAAATTTGAAGAGGCGGGATCCCCCGGAGACTCATCCCTCGAAAGTTACCCGGCCAGGAAAAACACACATACGGAGCTGGAACTGCCCGGGCGCCCTCGTTTCACCACGGACTTTCCTTGGAGTTGTCAAATTCTTTGCCAAATTGGGTCTGGTGTCAAGAAAAGTTCCTTGAATGCACCGGAACGGAATTGCAAATAGTTGGCCCGCGGGGGGGGTGGCTCCCGCACGGTGCCAAGAATTTGCCGCGTCCTCTCTCCACGTGCGGTGATTCCTGCTTGACCGGCAATCCGTTCACGACTTGCCGAAGTGCAGCAGCCGCGCCTGCGTGATTGCGGAGTTCGCCCGGATCGGCTCCAGAATTGATGCGGATACCTCGCCATCCAGCCGCACCAAGGAGACGGCTTCGGCCCCCAGAGCGGCTTCGCGGCGTCCGAGCGCGAATGTGGCAATGTTTACGCCATGTTTCCCCAGCGTCGTACCGATATAGCCGATCACGCCGGGTTCGTCGTGGTTCCGAAGGTACAGCACCGTGCCCTCCAATTGGGCTTCCAGCGCGATTCCATCAATGTTGATCACGCGCGGCGAACCGTCATGGAGCACCGTGCCCTCCGCGCTGAACCCTACCGCACCTTCCTTCTCTGGCACCGCCGCCACTTCCAGGGTATGGGGAAAGCCATGTTCCCGCCGGCGCGTTTCTTCTTCGACGGTCAGTCCGCGGGCTCCCGCAACCGCAGGAGCATTTACGACGTTCACTTTTTCGTCGAGAACGGCGTTCAATAGCCCTGCGAAAACAGCGCTGCGCAAGAGGTGCGTCCCAATTTCCGCAAGTTCGCCGGCGTAGCGAATCCGGATCCGGGCTGGCCGCGTGGCCGCCGCCTGCGAAACCAGCGAGCCCAGCCGTTCCGCTAGCGCAAGGTACGGCCGTATGCGGCGATATTGCTCCGGCGAAAGTGCCGGCAGGTTTACCGCGTTGCGGATCACGCCTTCCGCCAAGTAGTCCCGCACCTGCACGGCAACCTGAATCCCCAGCTCCTCCTGCGCTTCCGCGGTCGAGCCCCCCACGTGCGGTGTGCAAATCACGTTTGGCAAGCCAATCAGCGGGGAATTTTTCGGCGGCTCTTCGACAAACACATCCAGTGCCGCGCCCGCAACGTGCCCGCTCTTCAGTGCGGCCGTCAGGTCCGCTTCGTTGATCAGCTCGCCGCGCGCCGTGTTTACAATGCGCACGCCTTTTTTCATCTGTGCGATGGTGGCGGCGTTGATCATGTTCTGTGTTTGCGGGTTGACCGCGGTGTGCAAGGAAATAAAATCGCTCTCCGCCAGCAGCCTCTCCAGCGGCATCAGTTCCACCGACAGTTCCCGGGCTGCAGCCTCGCTGATGTACGGATCGAAAGCCACTCTCCGCATGTCAAACGCCACCGCGCGCTTGGCCACTTCGCCGCCGATGCGCCCCAAGCCGATCAACCCCAGAGTTTTTCCGCGCACTTCGGCGCCCGATGAGGACTTCTCCCATCTCCCTTCGCGCAGCGCCACGTCGAACTTTGGCACCTGGCGCACCAGGGCCAGCAGCAACGCGAACGTATGCTCGGCGACGCTGACGGAACTTCCCCCGGGCGTGCTCATCACCAGGACACCGCGCTTGGTGGCTTCGTCCAGGTCAATGTTGTCCACACCGACTCCCGCGCGCCCCACCACACGAAGGTGCGGAGCCTTATGCAGCAGCTCCGGCGTAACGCGCGTGGCACTGCGCACGATCAGGGCGTCGGCATCTCCTAGTTCGCCCAGGAGCGTGTCCTTTGTCGTCAGAACGATGTTCCAGCCGGTCTGCTTCAGGATTTCCATTCCGCGCTCGCTGATCTTGTCCGCAACGATGACTTTCATGATTCCTCATTTCAGGTAGGAGCCGCGGCCCACTCCCCGGCGGTCTCCTCCCAGCATAGAAAACTAATCAAAGTACTGTGCGGCCCGCCGCGTGTCAATCGAAGCAGCATGGAGAATTGCAAATGTTAGGTATATGTGTCTGTTATAGTTCGGAAGGGGGGAGCTGCCATGAGCCTTTCCGAAACGATCCAGAAAGATATTGTCGCGGCCATGAAGGCCAAGGACGAGCTGCGCCTGAGTGTCCTGCGCATGGTGAAAGCCGCGCTGCAATTAAAGGAAGTGGAAAAGCTGCGCGCGCTGGACAACGCGGAATCCATCCAGCTGCTCCAGACTCTCGTCAAGCAGCGCAAGGAGTCCATCGAGCAGTTCGCCAAAGGCGGCCGCCAGGACCTTGTCGACAAGGAGACCCGAGAGCTTGCCATCGTCGAAAGTTATCTCCCCGCCGGCGCCTCCGAAGCCGAAATGGCTGCCGCCGTCGCCAAAGCCATCGCCGATACAAAAGCGGCTTCCGTCAAGCAGATGGGCGCCGTCGTCAAAGCCGCGAAAGAAACCCTGACCGGAAAGACGGTTGACGGCAAAGCGTTGAGTGATCGTGCCCGCGACCGTCTTTCCAAACTCGGTTGACGCCGTCTCGAATTTGTAGCGGCCGCTCGCCGCGGCGAGCGGGCGCCTTTTTCCGTAAGGGACTCTGAAATTCGCGTTGTCTCCGATAATTCCATGCCCTTGCCGCAACAAATTCCCGTTCGCTACACCGAAGAGGACGCAGGCTACGTCAGCGTCCGCCCGGTGGTGAAACAGGTGTTCCGCTTGCACGAACTGGCGGATATGGTCGTCAGCATTGCGGGCAAGGACCCCGTCCGTGTAGAGCAGATTTTCCGGAGTGGCACTGCGGTCTATCACGGCTACCGCTATTGGTGGGACGGCATCGCGGCGGAAGCTTCGGAGATCGCAGCGCTTCTCGTTTCCTTTCCCGATGATGAACCTTCGCGCCCGTTCGAGCCGTCCAAAGCGACTGCGGCGCTCCTGGAGATCGGCGGCGGAACGCAATGCCATGTGGTCGAAATTCTCCGCGAGGAGGCGTTGGAAAAGAAGTTTCTGGGAAGGCTTTCGCCCTGGCAGGTGCTTCTGCAGAGCGCCGCCAGTCATACTGCCCGCTACGAGAAATATGCCCACGCGCGGCGTGCCGATCTCTTCCGCATTTCCCTGCCCCATGACCACGCCCAGCAGCTTCTCGCCGCCCTTCTCGAGGCCGCCCCGCGCAGCCTCCGCCATCGTTGGAGCACCCTGCGCCCGCCCGCGGCGATCACGTTTGTCTCCCCGCGAAGTTAGGTCTATTCCCATTACACCGTGACTTGTGAGGTGTGAATCGTGGCTTGTGATTCGGGAGGGGAAAAGTGCACATAGCCCACCCCGGGTGTTTTTGTGAAGCATGTCAAAACAAAGGGTTTGCAGGCGCAAGTGTGCGCAAGTGTGTGAAAATAGGGGAGTTAAAAATTCACTGTTTTGATTTGCAAAGCCTTTGTTTTGATATCGATGCGCACTGTTGATGCAGAGAGTGACTGTGCTGCGGTTCTGCGGAGCGCGGGCGGGCTTGTGCCGAGTATTCACAAATCATTATACCGCTATTGTTACCACTTGTCAATATATATTGTGAGGCACTAGATTCAAAACCGGTACGAGGAGCAACGTCCAGGAAAGGGAAAGTCAAAAACCGCCCTCCAGAAGACGGCGGGCACAAGAGTCGGGCACCCTTTATAAACCAAACGCAAAGGGTGCGCGTTTAGAGTCTACATCGCTGCGACCTCTGTCCACGATTACCTTCGTGAATCCTCGCCAAACCCAGTGAATTTGCGAATCCCTCAGTATCCCTTCGGCTTCAGCACGGCCGTACTCCGCTCGTCGCCAGCGATGATCCGATAAAACGTTTTGAGTTGAGGCAACTTGTCCACCGGCACGCTCAACTCCTTGACCACGAGCGTGCGCGTGTACTGCAGTGCGCCATCTTTCGCAACGCACCGGCTATGGTAGGTTCCGAACGAGTACTCCGCGTCCGCCGCCGCAGGCAGGTCGTCCACCTCGTATCCAGCGGGAATCTTGATTTCGATCGCATCCACTCTCGTCACTGGTCCCTCGAATTCCACGGGGTATTTGCGAGGCTCCTTCTTCTCCAGAATATCGCTCGACCAGTTCCCCATCACCCGCGGGCGCACCAAAAGGAGATTGCCGGCACTCTTCGCATATTTGTCGGCCGTAAAGGAATAGATGTACTCAAAAGGCTGATCGTGAACGTCGAGATTGCCCACGCTGGCTTTGGTGATGCGAAACGTTCCTAGCGAAAGAGACAGGAGCGACTCTATCGGTTTGATTTTGTCCGCGTCCTTGGTGGCCGCCCGCAGCTCATAACGTTGCCTCGCCGCGTCGTCTCCCTGCCGAATCTCCGTGACATCGCCACTCAAAGTGCCTTCTGGAGAGAGCTGCAACTTGGCCATCCGGCGGTTACCGCTCGAGGATGGCGCAAGCTGTGGAAGTTTGATCAGTTCCCCCCCATCCTCGGTAACGAGCAGCCCGTAATTAGCCTGCAGCTCACCCTCCAATTGCCCGAAGGGTGTCACTTCGCTGGTCGGATCGAAAATCAGAATCCTCCCAAGCGTCGGATGGGTGTACACGGATTCCAAGGATGAATCTCTCAAATCATCGGGCAAGCGAATCCCCAGAATCATGTGATTGAAGTACTGTTGCGGCGGTGTATCGGCGTTCACAGCTCCCCGAAAAGTGTTCACGGCAACATAGTACGAGTCCACGCCGGCTTCCTTGAGCATTGTGCTCAGCAGCGTCGCTTTGTCTTTGCAATCGCCGTAGTGATGACTGTAAATCTCTCCCGCCGGATGCGGTTGCCAACCGCCAATCCCCAATTGAATCGCCACGTAGCGAATATCCCGCTGGATGTAATTTGCCAGCGCCTGCATCTTCGCGAGTGTGGTCGCCTTGCCGGCTGTCAACTCCGCCACCTTTTGCTTGATTTCGGGTGAAGGATCCCGCCTGCCCTGCGCGAGAGTATAAGTCCACTTCCCAACGTCCGCCCAACTCATAAAACCCTTCCTGGAACCATTGGGCGGAATCAGGGAAACGATCATCTGCCCGGCCACTCCATACCACGGTGGCATTGCCTCTTCGTAGCGAATCTCCTTGATATCGCTCACCATCCACTGCCACTGGCTATTTCCGTTTGAAGTTGGCTTGGTTTCTGTTGCATTGACCCACACTGCTTTGTATTCCCAGCCTGCCGGAAGTTGCAGTGTGTAGCGGGCTTCGCGCACAGGCACAAGCGATTGGAACATCCACCGGTCTTGAAGGATGTAGGGATACTCCTCCTGTTCTATCTCGTAGCCCACAATGTTTCCCGGCTCTGGCTCCGGGATTGTCAGAACTTTCGCCCGAAGATCACTTACAAGTTCGCCGTTCGCTACCCCCGGCGCGGAAGTTTCCAGGGCATCCTTGTCCTTGACTTCGAAGTCCTTGCCCTGCGCCGGAATGCACCAGCCATGCATATTCAGAACTTTCGCCTGGGCGCTGGAATAGGCCACGGCCGTGCCATATCGCCTGCCACCGGGACGCAGAATCTTGTACACCTCTCTTATCAGCCGCTTGTTCTTGCCATTCCCCTGAACGGTCAACACTTCCTCAGAATAAAGGAGCACTGCCTCGGTCTTCTCATCGTGCTCGGGGAGAGAAACACTTGTCAGGGCATGCATCCACGCTGGCGCCTCCGAGGAAGCCCGGGCGCTACTCCCAGCGACAGCGACAGTAACCCCAGCCAACACGATTCCCACCAATACGTGTAACCAGGGCGCGTGGCTCCTATTTGGCTGCACTGTTCACTCCCGGCTGCAGCACCGCCTGTTGTTCATCTCCAGATCTGACCTTCTGATAGAAATCCCGCAGGGCTGGATAAAAGGAAGACTGCAACATCAGAATGTCACTTCGCAGTGTGCGGGTCACTTGAAGTGCATTCTCCTTGTTTTCCGCCTGAATCCGGTATTCCGCCGCCCTTGCATCCAGGTGAACCTCTTGGGGAAGGCTGCCCACTTTCCACCCCGCTGGGAGAGTGATTTTCGTCTCGTCGTCCGTCTGGAACATATAAGCAAAATAAATGGGATGCGTGCGCTGCGTGTGCTCAAACACGTGTTTCTGCGCCCCCGCTAACAACCCCAGCGGAAGCACAACGCGCTTCCCTGCCGAACTTGCCCATCCGGGAACCTTCACGTCATATTCCGCCACGAGCTTTTCGTCGGAACTGTCCCAATCCGGTTTGTTCTTCAACTCCACCTCGGCGGTCGCTGGAATCACATCTTTCAATACATTTTCCAGATACTCTTTGCGTTGCGTGTCGTCGCCAAATCTTTCGTACAAACGTCTGTCCAACGCTTCCAGCCCGGTATAGGTCACCTTTACCTGGCCTTCCAATCCCCCTTCCTCGTTCAGTTTCAGGTCCGCCTGCCTCACGATTTTGCAGGTGGAACTCTCCGGAACCTCCGTCTGAACCCAGGTTCCGCCTTGCTTATCGATGCGCAGTCCTGTGACTCCGGTCTCCTCCCACGGCATCAGCCCGTAGGGCGCAAATTTTGTGGCCGGATCCAGGTACAGGTCCTTCCCCTCCGATTTCACCAGAACCGTGTCCGCATCCAGTTCCGCGGAGTTCATCCGCTTCTGCTGGAAAAAATATTCACTCCTGCCGGAAAGGCGGACATAGTAGGCTTCAAATCCGGCTGCCCGCGCCAGCGCAAGAAACAGCAGATTGACGTCGTGGCCGGAGCCCACTCCTTTCTTCCAGACGTCCTCGACATTCTCGTTCGGCTTGATCTTCTCCTCTTTCGCCCTATCTTGTCTCCTCTCAAAATCGAGATTTCTCACCTGCTGGCATCGCGCATAGATTTTCCTTAATTTCATATCCGCGGAATCCGAGGGCGAGATAATCTGCGAAACTGCTTGCTCCATCGCCTTGCGCCGGTCGACAAACTTCTCCGTCTGCTTATTCTGCTTTTCCCCATACTTTTTCCAGAAGCGATCCGGGTCGCTTTCGAATCCGTCCTCGCTGTACACAAAATTCACCAGGAACTTCAGCTCGTTTTCCGGCGGCATGTGGTCTTCTTCTTGAAACGCTGGCACATTCACGGCCGTCATGCGAACGACCTGGTCGGGTCCTTGCTGCGGGGGAGCTGTGCCCGCCGGCAAACCGGCCGGCCAGTTAACAAGCCAGGGAAATTTCTCGTACGGCTTCAACGAGAACACCGCCTTCTTCGTGAACAGGTCCTCACTCACCATCCATCTAGACCGGAAGATATAGTAGTCTTCAAAATCATACGTGTAGTGATACTCAACGATGCTTCCGACCTGCGCGTCCGGCATCGCAAACGTCTTCGCCAGGTATTTCAGCGTCTTTGACTTGACAATTGTATTTTCCAGAATCTTGCCTTCAAAATTCACGATGCTGCCGTCCGCATGAATGGTCCGCGCTCGAATGCCGCTGATCCCCGTGACCGCCTTCCAATACGGAATTTCCACGTTGGCGTATTTCCGCCCCTCTTCCGTCAAGATCTTGATCCGAACATAGTTGAACTCCGTGTGCGTCGTTCGTCCGGAATCGCTTCGGTCCACCTGCCGGTAGAGATAGATCGCCGGTGCACCCGGCGCCAGCGGCTCGCTGGTCATTCTGAGCTCGACGGGATCGATGGGCAGCCATTCGTCACCGGCCCGTGCGCCAACAGAAAATAGGGTCGAAAAGAGCAGGACAAAGAGAAGGGAAACACACATGCGACGTATGGCCAAGGCAGGCCTCCACCGGGCACACAGCCCGTGCTCAACCGCAATGCAGCTTTCAGACACCACGCTTATTCTTCGAGTTTTGGACCAGGTTCCGCCGCTCGCTACCTGTTTACCAGCTTAATGCGGTATTACCCTGCACGATAACGATGCGTTGCTCCGATGTCAAGTGAACCGCCAATAACAAATCGTGTCCTGAGGAAAGCCATTGCCTCGCACGCGCTCTGCGGCATGATCCAGCCACGCAGGGTTCAACAGTATTTTCCTCGGCCACCGGCATCAGGGAGGAATCGGTGCGCGACCGTCGATGGTGTTCCACGGCACCCGGGCGTGCCGAAAGAAGTGCGAACCGGCGTTACATGATCGCCGTTGGCGGTGCTGGCTCGTCGGGATTTCCCGCGTTGGCCAGCGGCACCAGGATCATAACAGCGACGAGCATCGCCAAAGCAATCAAGGGAGCAACCGCCGAGTCTCCTATGGCCAGATGAGCCAAACTTGTGTTTGCATGTGGATCATGCGCGAGCCTCTGTGCGATGACTGCGGCCACGCCGAGTCCACAGAGAGCCTCTCCGGCGATCAATCCCGATGCCGTCAGGATCCCGGCGTTGTCCACGCGCGCTTTCTGCGCGTCATTGAGGTTGCGCTTGTCGCGCAGGCGATCGGTTGCCCAGCGAATCACACCGCCCACGAAAATAGCGAAGGTGGTTCCCAGCGGCAGATACATGCCAACCGAAAACAGCATCACACTCTTCACTTCGATCAGGATCATGACGATACCGAGCAGCATCCCCACAATGATCAACGGCCAAGCCATGTCGCCGCCGACAATGCCTTTGGATAGCATCGCCATGAGGCCGGCCTGGGGCGCCGATAGAGCCGGGCTTCCGAAGTGATAAGCCCTGTCGAGCACGGACAGGGGAAAGAACAGCACCAGCGAGGCCACCACGACCCCGAGTAGATCGCCGATCTGCATCCGGGAAGGCGTTCCGCCGAGGATGTGTCCCACTTTCAGGTCCTGAAGCATCTCGCCGGCAACGGCCGAAGAAACACAAACCACCGCAGCCACTCCCAGGACCGCAGCAACGCCGCCTGCGCCGGAAACTCCAAGAGCAACCATCAGAAGCGCGGCGATCACCAGGGTACAGAGGGTGAGTCCGGATACCGGATTATTCGATGAGCCGATCATTCCGACCAGATTTCCGGACACGGCCGCAAAGAAGAATCCGATGACGATCATGACGCCGGCGGCAACCAGTGAACCGGTCAGCACCTTGGAAGCAGAGAAGGTTCCTGCGCTGCCTATGAAGTAGTGATAAAGCAGAATCATGGCCACGAACACGACGGCCACTCCCGCGAAGACTCCTTTAGCCGGCAGATCGCGCTCGGTGCGATCCGTCGCTGCGTGCGCTGCGGCGGACTTTTTTAGGTCGGAGATGGCCCGGCCCATGCCCATGGCCAACTGCTTGCGCATTCGGAACAAGGTATACGTCGCACCGACCAGCATTCCACCCACGGCAATCGGACGCACGATGGAGTAGTAGATCGCTCCGGCCAGCAACGGCCAGGAAAGGGTCTGTCCGGCCGGTTGCGCTGCCTGAACGTAGGGACCGACGGTAAAGGTCAGCAGGGGAACCAGCAAACCCCATGCGAGCACTCCACCAGCGAAGTTCAGCGCAGCCAGCCGTGGGCCGATGATGTAGCCCACGCCCAGGTAAGCGGGGCTGATGTCTGGAGCGGAAAAGAACGTGGCGCCTCCTGTCACGGTCGTGGCCACGCTGGGATTCGTGCTGGTGCGCAGAAGCAGTTTCTTGCCCAACGCGCTGATATTCGCATGGAAGGTATTATTCGGAGAGAAGAGATTTACTGTGCCCAGGAGGAACATGAGGGCGCCGAAACCCATGTTAGCGAAGAGAATCTTCGCCGCCTTCGCCCCGCGTTGCCCTGCCTTATGAATCTCGGAAGCTGCCACCGATTCGGGGTAGGGGAGATCGGGGTCCTCGACCATAACGCGCCGCAGTAGCGTCACGAACAGAATCCCCAAGGTCCCACCGATCATCATCAGGGCAACCGCTTTCCAGTACTGCTCGCCCGTGAGTCCCGGCCACAATCCCGCGATCACGAACGCCGGAATCGTGAACACGGCGCCCGCGGCAACCGATTCCCCGATCGAGCCAATCGTTCGCGCCATGTTCTCTTCCAGTAGCGAGCCCTTCATCAAACGCAGCAGCGCCATGCTGATTACCGCCGCGGGATAGGTTGCCGCGATCGTCATTCCGGCCTTCAGTCCCAGGTAGGCATTTGCCGCCCCAAGGATCGCCGTCAAGACCAAGCCGATCAACACGGCGCGGATGGTAAACTCTCTCATTTCCATATTGACTGGTACGTAAGGCTGGTGCTTCTTCGGGGCGGCCGGGCTGGCGGATTGCGCGTTCATCAGTGAACCTCGCAACTACATTGTAGGGTTGGTATGTCTAGTGCCGTTCCAACTTGTTCCAGCAAATCCCGTCGAGAACACTCTCTCCGTGCTCGCGTCAAATGCTTGGACCGTCATTCATTTAGCGCAAATGGTTGAAACGGTACTAGAAGACACCGAACGTTAGCACGCCCCTCAAGGCATTCGCAAGTACGGATGGCAGATCAGCGGGAGTGCTCCCGATGAAAATCGTTTCACCGCGCCGCGAACAATGGAGATGGATGTACAATGGGGCTGCTTTCGAGATCAAAAACGAAATCCCACCTCAGTACGACGGAGCATACCATGATGCCTGCACTCGTGAACTTGGAACCTGCACGGTTATGGAAGCACTTTGACAGATTGGCGGCCATCCCTCGCGGCTCGACAAAGGAGGCTGCCGCGCGGGAGTACGTCCGGAGCGTGGCCGCAAATCTGAGTCTGCAATCTACACAGGACCACGTCGGCAATCTCGTGGTCCGCAAGCCCGCGCGGCCGGGGCGCGAGGGAGCGCCGATGACCCTCTTGCAGGGCCATCTCGACATGGTCTGCGAGAAGAACGAGGGAACTGTTCATGACTTCGCTGTCGATCCCATCAGGGTCATGCGAGATGGGGACTGGCTGAAGGCGGATGGTACGACCTTGGGCGCCGATAACGGAGTCGGAGTGGCCGCCGCACTGGCTGTGATGGAGAGCAATGACATTGCCCATGGTCCTCTGGAGTTCGCTTTCACCATTGACGAAGAGACCGGACTCACGGGCGCTTCGGAATTCCCGGCTGGCGTGCTGAAGTCCAAGTATTACCTGAACCTTGACACCGAAGAGATAGGGACCCTGTGTATCGGCTGTGCCGGCGGCGTCAACACGACCGCTCGGCGCAAGGTCAAGCTGGTTCCTGCGGGCGCTGGATCGGCCTGGCGGATTAAGGTCTTTGGCCTGCGGGGTGGCCACTCCGGTGTCGATATCCATCAAGGCCGCGGCAATGCCCTGCGGATCATGGGTGGGGTCCTTCAGGACTTGCTGGATCGCCTTCCGGTTGAACTCGCCGAGGTCAACGGCGGAAGCGCGCACAATGCCATTCCCCGAGAAGCAGTGGCCTTGGTGGTATTCACCCCTACGCGCGAGAGTGAACTGAAATCGCTTGTATCCGCAGCCGAAGCCGGATACAAGGCCGAATTGGGGGGATTCGATTCCGGGCTACAGATCACCGTCGAGAAAGCCGAACGCCCGGGAATGGTCTTGGATGCGAGTGACGCAAAACGTACGGCGGCGCTACTGGCGTGTGTGCATCATGGCATTCTGGCGATGAGCCCCGATGTTCCCGGCTTGGTGCAGACGTCCACGAACCTCGCGACCGTCACGACCAAGGGCGACATGGTCGAGATTGTCACCAGTCAGCGGAGCGCGATTGTGAGCAGCAAACAATCTGCCGCCCGCATGGTGGCGACGGTCTGCCAACTGGCGGGGTTCGAAGTGGAGCACGGAGGCAGCTACCCCGGCTGGAAACCCGAGCCAAATAGCGAACTTGTGCGCAAGCTGCAGGAGGTACATAAGAAACTCTTCGGCAAACCTGCAGAGCTGATCGCCATGCACGCTGGTTTGGAGTGTGGCGTGATTGGCGAGAAATATCCCGGCATGCAGATGATCTCTTTTGGTCCGACGATCGTGGACCCGCACAGCCCGAACGAGCGCGTGCAAATATCCACCGTGGTAAGTTTCTGGAACTTCCTTAAGCTGGCACTCGAAACCTTGTGAGCTGAGAGGATGCACTCACCCTGGAAGTGGGCCCAGGAGGAACATCTCCGGATTGGCGACTTGTGCATTCAAACTTACCGGGACTTGACCGTAACACGGTTGCTCATGAGTAGAAAATTGAGCAATATTGTGGAAGCATCATCAGAAACTTGGAGACAACCAGTGTACGTACTCCTGCGTTCAGTCGTCCTGAGCATACTCCCGTTTCTCTTCGTCCTTCCCGTCTATACACAGGAGAAGGGTGCTCCCGCAAAGGAAGAGAACCTATACTCCAAGGCCCTGTTCGCAAGCATAATCGAGATGGAGAAATCCTTTGGGCACAGCGATGACAGTTATTTAGGCATTCGTACGGACTATCACCACATGCTGGTAAAAAAAGACACCGGAATTACGGACGACCTACCAGAACAATTTGGCGAGTATCGCGTCGAGTACTTGGACACGCAAAATCTGATTGCCAGATGTAAGGAGTTGCGGAAGCCATTTTCGATTCTCAAAATACAGCCAATGAAAAGCGAAGGTGCAAGACTGAGAATCCAGGTGACCGTCTATTGGGCCGAGTACAAGAAATCAAGGTTAAACCTTGCACTTTCTGACTGGAGTGACGTCGAATTTCGTTATGATTGCGAAACGCAGAGTTTCGTCATTTCCAACGTCAAACTCGGTGGTATCTGAAACTGACCCACTACCCAAAACCAGCTCCTTTTGACGTGCCGCACTCCCTCGTTTTACACTGCTGCTATGGGCACGGCGTTCGGCGCACCGCGCATCCGTTTCGACTGGCGCAGCTTCATCACTCCTGCCGTCAAGTATCTGGTTATTGCCTGTTCCGCTGTTTTTCTTGTGCAAACGCTCGCGGCGATTCTTATTACCCCTGACCCGACATCATGGATTAATCACCAGTTCGGGCTGGTGCCCCTGGGACCCATCCCTGGGCTACGCATCTGGCAACCAGTAACCTACATCTTCCTTCACGGCGGTTTTTTCCACCTTCTCCTCAATATGCTGTTTCTCTGGATGTTCGGTCGCGAGCTGGAGATGGTCTGGGGCAGGAACCGCTTCTTGAATTACTTTTTCCTCTGCGGAATCGGCGCCGGGGTGATCACCGTTCTAATTAAAGTAATCCCCATGCTCTGGGGACATCGCCCGAGCGACGTCCCGACGATCGGCGCATCGGGCGCAATATTCGGCATCCTCATCGCCAACGCCATTCTGTTTCCGGACCGCCGGATTTGGATCTTCCCCCTTCCCATCATGATTCCAATGCGGCCGTTTGTCGCGGTCAGCGCCGCTATCGAGTTCTTCGGCACCTTGGGATCCGGAGGAGACGGCGTCGCGCATCTCTGCCATTTGGGCGGGATGCTTGTGGGCTGGCTATACCTCCGTCGCGGCTCTTTCCTCTACCGCGTGCGCAACGAAGTCGCCGATTGGAAGTACCAGCGTAATCGCAAGCGCTTCCAGGTGTACATGAAGAAGCATCGCGAGGAGCCTCCCTCGCGTCCCGATCACTGGGTCAATTGACGTCGGATTGAGGAGTTGGCATGAGTGCGGGATGTTGCGCACCGCCGGGCCTGCGACCTTCTTTTCTCACTTTCCTTTAGCTGGCCCCGCCAATGAGGTGGAACTTCATGAAATTCGTTGTTCCGCGGATCCCCATCGGTGTGCCCGCAACGATGCCAATCACATCGCCCTTGCGCACGAACCGCTCCTCCAGCAGCCGCTTCTCAGCAATCGCCGCCAATCCATCGATCTTCTTAATGTCGGAGATCTGACGCGACGTCACGCCCCACAGCAGCGCCATGCGCCGCCGCGTATTCCCCTCCGGGGTGAACGCCACGATGGGCACCAGCGGCCGGTAGCGCGATATCAGCCGCGCCGTAAATCCGCTGTGCGTAAACACCGCGATCAGCTTCATGTGCAGCTCGCGCGAGGCATGGCACACCAACTCCGCCACGGTTTCCGGCACCTTCAGGCGCTCCTGCGGCACCGGCCGCGGATACTCATGGATACTCGCCTCGGCCGCTTCGATGATCCGCGCCATCATCTGTACAGCTTCCACCGGGTACTTTCCGCTGGCCGTTTCGGCAGAGAGCATCACGGCGTCTGAGCCATCGAAAATGGCATTGGCCACGTCGGAAGCCTCCGCGCGAGTGGGCCGGGGGTTTTCGATCATTGATTCCAGCATCTGCGTAGCGGTGATTACGGGACGGCGGAATTCGCGGGCTTTCGCGATGATGTTCTTCTGCACCACGGGAACGCACTCGGGGTTCATCTCCACGCCCAGATCGCCGCGCGCCACCATCACGCCTTCCGAGGCGCGCAAAATCGCTTCCAGGTTTTCGATGGCTTCGGGCTTTTCCAGCTTGGCGATCACCGGCGTGTCTTTTTTCGCCCGGCGAATCAGCGACTTCGCCAGCAGCACATCCTCGGGCCGGCGGACAAAGCTGACCGCGATGTAGTCCGCGCCGTGTGCCAGCGCAAAGCGCAGGTCCTTGCGGTCCTTATTGGTGAGGGCAGGGACGCGCAACCTTACCCCCGGAAGATTGATGCCCTGGTGTTCCCCCAGTAACCCACCATTGACCACCTGGCAGATCACTTCCTGCTTGCGTATTCTTTCCACCCGCAGTTCGATGAGCCCGTCGGAAAGCAGGATGTGGTCGCCGGCCTTCACTTCCCGCGGCAACGGGTGAAAAATCGTGCTGACCCGCGTGGAATCCCCGAGAATCTTTGCCGTGGTGATGACGAATTTCTGTCCCGCGCGCAATGTGACCGTGCCGCCGCCCGCCAGCGCTCCCGTCCGGATCTTGGGGCCCTGGAGGTCCGCCAGAATAGCGATGGGCTTCTGAAACGCGGCCGCGGCTTCGCGCAACATCGAGAAGCTCTGGGCATGTTCGGCGGGCGTCCCGTGTGAAAAATTCAGCCGCGCCACGTCCATGCCCGCCAGCAGCAGTTTGCGGATCATGCGGGGAGACCGCGTGGCCGGGCCGATGGTACAGACAATCTTGGAATGGCGGGGATTCATGCTTTCCTCTCCCCTGATGTGTATATCAGAGATGTTGCTACTTCATGACGCAAAATTCCGCCACGATGCGCGTCAGCAGGTCGACACCTGTCGCAAAGGCGGCCAGGGGAAGGCGTTCGTCGTCGCCGTGCATTCGGCGGTCGTCCTCGTCGGTCAGGGGAAAAGGCCGCAGGCCATAGGCCTGGACGCTGTGCAGCCGGAGTTGCGCGGAATCAGTTGCCCCGGTTGACATGAACGGCAAAACAGGAGCGCCGCCGAATTCCCGCGCGCAGACTTTGGTAATGGTGGCGTAAAGATCGGTCTCAATCGAGGAATTGGGCGCCGCGAGGCCAACATCTGGCTGCACTTCGAAGTGCACCAGGGGGTCATTCACAAGTTTGGTGAGCTCGTCCAGCAACGCGCTGACCGTATCGCCCGGCAGCAGACGGATATTGAGATTTGCCCGGGCTTCCGAGGGGATCACATTGACGCGCACGCCGGCTTGCAGCATCGTTGGCGCAATCGAATCGCGCATCATCGAGTTCCACAACGGATTGGCGTCGGAGAGAACGCGCTGGGCGTGCTCGCCGCGATCGGGCGTATCCACCACGCGCATCCACTTGCCGATGTCCTCGTCCTCGAGAGTAGCGAGGCCTTCAAAGTAGCGCCGCGTGATCGAGGTGAAGTGAACCGGCGCCGTGTAATCGCCGATCTTGGCCACCGCCGCGGCCAGGTGCACCACGGGGTTATCTTTTGTGGGTATGGAGGCGTGTCCGGCCGTGCCCCTTGCAACCACGGTGACATTCACGGGCACTTTTTCATCCGCTTGCACGGCCACATGTTGCACCTTGCCGTCTTTCACCACCACCTTCCCGCCTTCGTTGATGGCATAACCGGCGGCGAATTTGTCCCAATACTTGGCAATGAGCGTCTTCAAGCTGGCGTCGCCAAACTGCTCTTCATCGGTGGTGGCCAGGAAAATGACGTCGCGACTCAGCCGGACGTTGGAGCGCTTCAGCGCAAGGAACGCTGCGAGATTCGCGGCCAGCATGCCTTTGTCATCGTTGGAGCCGCGCCCATACAAATAGCCGTCCTTGATGATGCCGCCAAATGGGTCGACCGACCACTTGCTGCGATCCACGCCCACCACATCCATGTGCGCGACGAGCAGGAGCGCCTTGGACGGTTCGGCGACCGCGCTGCTGCGCAACCGCGCCACCAGCGCGCTGCGCCCGGGCGCAACCTCCAGAATTTCCGGCGTGATGCCTTCCTTGGTCAGAATGCCGGCAAGGTAGTTCGCGGCCGCCTGTTCATTGCCGGGCGGGTTGGTGGTGTTGATCTTGACCAGCTCAACGAGCCAATCTTGCGCCTCGCGCGCCAACCCGGAGGTGTCTCCCACCAGCGGCGGCGGAGACGGTATGCCGAAGGGAGGCGGTCCTTGTCTGATCTGCGCGCGAACAACCCCGCCATGGCCCGCGACAAGAGCTAACAGGATGAGATTGGACAAGCTGACCCGCTTCCAGCTCACGAAAACACCCCCAGTTTGAATCTGTTAGGCAACAAGTAAAAAACATACTAACATGCGGAACGCATGGCCTCGGCGGGGGCATCGCGGGGCGTTGCCTAAGTTGCACGGTTGATGAGGCGCACGGGTAAGACGACGCCAGGCGCATCAGGCGCATCTTAAGAGAGATAGCCAGGGGGGGTACGCATAATGACTTGGAACTCAGCGATGGGTAGGTTAGCGGCAGTCGCCACCATGATGCTATTGCTCGGCGCTGGCTTGGCGGCGCAGGCGCCGGAGGGACCTCAGAACGCCTCGCCCCCCCAGGCTAACCCGGCGCCCGAGCCGAAGCCGGCCGCTCCTCAGCAAAAGCCGCAGGAAGGCGGCGTGACGATCTCCGTCGAAGTGCCCGTCGTGACGCTGGACGTCGTTGCTACCACCTCAAACGGTGACATCATTACCGGCCTGAAAAAGGAGAATTTCCGCGTCCTGGAAGATGGCGTGCCGCAGACCATTACCAACTTTGGCGCCGGCGATGCCCCAATCACTATGGTTGTTTTGCTGGAGTGGAGCAACGTGGCGAATGGCTGGTTTGGCTATCAGGCGAGGTATTGGGCGGATGCGCTGTTCCCGAATCTCAAGCACCAGGATTGGGTCGCACTGGTAACCTTCGACATGAACCACCGTCTGGAAGTGGACTTCACGCAAAACAAAGACGAAGTTCGCGCCGCCATCTACCATCTCATGTTCCCCGGCTTCAGCGAATCAAATTTGTTCGATGCCCTGCTCGACACCGTCGACCGGCTGAAAGATGTGAAGGGAAAGAAGTCCGTGCTGGTCTTGGCGAGCGGCAGAGATACCTTTTCCAAACACACTTTGGATCAGACCCTCAAACAGCTCCGCCAGACCGACGTCACGATATTCGCGGTGGGCGTGGCCAAACCGCTTGAGAACTATCTGGAACTCCATCAAAGGTTGGGCGGGTCTAGAGAAATGACCTTTCTTCAGGCCGAAAACCAGTTGAAGACAGTGGCGCAAATGACCGGCGGTATGGCCTGGTTTCCGCAGTTCGACGGCGAAATTCCAAGCGATATGCGCACGGTGGCGGAATTTCTGCGCCACCAGTACAGCATCACTTATTCGCCGACGAACCATGCTGCCGACGGAAAATACCGCAAGGTCAAGGTCGAATTGGTGGCCCCGGATGGCAGCCCGTTTACGGTCACCGACCAAAAGGGTAAGAAACAAAAGATCGTGATCTACGCCCGCGAAGGCTACCAAGCGCCCAAGGGAGGCGTCGGCGACTGAGCCGCTCTGAACGCGCGCTTGAATCTTGCGGCGATTTGGAAATATTCCCCAGCCGGTCTTCGGCGCAGGCTAAACCTTCGGCTTCACGCGCAAGTCGCGCCCGGTCATGTCAGAGGGCACGGAATCACCCAGAATCCCCAGTAGAGTCGGCGCAATGTCACGCAGTGCGCCGCCGGGAGATACGTTCGGGTGCTCATCTTCGCTCACATAAATGAAGGGAACAGGATTTGTCGTATGGTAGGTGTGCGGCCCGCCAGTAACCGGATCGATCATGGTTTCCGCATTTCCGTGGTCGGCGGTGATAATCCAAGCCCCGCCGCGCGGCTTAAGCGTTTGATAAAGGCGGCCCAGCCCGGCATCGACGGCTTCCACGGCTTTGATCGCGGCTTCCAGCTTGCCGGAATGCCCGACCATGTCCGCATTGGCATAATTCATGATAATGGCGTCGAATTCGCCTTTCTCGATCGCGTTTACCACCGTGTTGGTAATGCCTTCCGCGGACATTTCCGGCTTCAGGTCATACGTCGCGACCTTGGGCGAAGGAACCAGGATGCGCTCCTCTCCGCCGAACGGTTTTTCCACCCCGCCATTGAAAAAATAAGTGACGTGCGCGTACTTTTCCGTCTCCGCGCACCGCAGATTCTTGTAGTGCAAATCCTGAAACACCTGCGCCAGGATGTGCTCCAGTTTTTCCGGCATGATCACGCATTTCAGCCAATCCCATTTCTTGTCGTACTTTGTCATGGCAGCAAAAAAGAGATTCTTCGGGCGTTTGGGGTCGGCAAACTTGTCGAAATTCGGCCCTTCCAGCGCACAGGTCATCTGCCGCGCGCGATCCGCGCGGAAGTTGTAAAAGATCACCGCGTCGTCATCGTGAATTGGGCCAACCGGGGGAGCCGAAGGCCCCTCGCCACGCGTAATCACCACGGGTTTCACGAATTCGTCGGTCACGCCCTGCTCATAGCTGTGCTGCAGCGCCGCGACAGGGTCGCTGCTTTTCGTCTTCGCCTCGCCGTGAGCCAGCGCGCGGTAAGCCAGCTCGATGCGCTCCCAGCGGTTGTCGCGGTCCATGGCGTAATAGCGCCCGACGACGGTGGCGATTTCGCCAACGCCCAGCTCGCGCATTTTCTGCTGCAACTGGCGGACATAGTCCCGTCCGCTGTTCGGCGGGGTGTCCCGGCCATCCATGAAGCAATGCACAAAAACCTTCTCCACCTTCCATTGCTTGGCCATTTCCAGCAGCGCAAACAGGTGGTTGATGTGCGAGTGCACCCCTCCGTCGCTCAGCAGCCCGAGGAAATGCAACTGGCGCTGGCGCCCGCGTTCCATGGCTTGCTGGAATAGCGGCACTTGATCGAGCTGCTTGTTGGCGATGAGAAGGTCGATGCGCGTGATGTCCATGTGCACGACGCGCCCCGCGCCCATATTCAGATGGCCGACTTCGCTATTCCCCATCTGGCCTTCGGGAAGCCCCACCGCAGGTCCGGACGTCTGAATCAGCGTATTCGGAAATTTGTGCAGGAGTTCGTCATACGTGGGTTTGCGCGCCAGCGCGATGGCGTTGCCCTTCGTTTCGGCTCGGTAGCCCCATCCATCCAATATAGTGAGTACAATGGGTTTTGGTCGTTTGGTCATAACCTGACAGGATACACGGCTTTTCTCGCCGCTGTCAGTACCCGGTGAACCCTAACTGCTCAAGGCAGTTGAGGTCTAGGCGGCAAATTCCCTAAGCGCAGTCAGCAATCGCTCCACTTCTTCCATCGTGTTGTAATGCACCAAACCGATGCGCAGCATCCCGCCCTGCGATTCCACGCCTAGCCGCTCGCTCAGATTCAGCGCGTAGTAATTCCCATCCCAGGTGAAAATCCCGCGCTCGCCAAGATAAGTGGCGATGGTGGTGGGGTGGTGATTCCCGATACGCAGTGAAAGCGTGGAGCAACGTTCGGCCGCTCGTTGTGGGTCCGTGATGCCATAGATGCGCACGCCGGGAATGGATTGCAGGCCGTCAATCAGCCGCCAGATCAGCCGGGTCTCGTGAGCCCCTGTGGCGCGATACGCGGAAGCCAAAGCTTCCCGCCGCGTTATTGCGTTGGAATCGCCGCGCCGGCCGAGTTCCGCAAGATACTCCACCGCCCCGCCGATCCCGGCAATCAATTCCTGAACCTGCGTGCCGGATTCCCAGCGCTCGGGCACCTGCTCGGTGCAGGGGCGTACCTTATACGGGCGGAATTTCTGAAGGTGCTCTCGCTTGCCGTAGAGCGTGCCCATATGGGGACCAAAGAATTTGTAAGGTGAACAAACCAGAAAATCGCAAGCGAGCGCTTTCACGTCGATCAGCCCGTGCGGCGCGTAATGAACGGCATCGATATACACAAGAGCACCGGCGCCATGCGCCAATTTCGTGATCTCCGCCACGGGATTGATCGTCCCCACGGCGTTGGAAGCGTAACCCACGGCGACAATCTTCGTCTTTTCATTCAGCTTGCGCTTCAAATCCTCCAAGTCGAGAGTACAGTCCGCTTCTCGAATATCCACTTGCCGGATGACAATTCCCTTTTCTTCCAGCGCCTTCCAGGGCGAAAAGTTGGCATCGTGATCGAGCGTGGTCAGCAGGATTTCATCGCCCGCTTTTAGCTCGCGCGCGAGTGCCCGCGAAACGGCAAACGTGATGGTGGTCATGTTCTGCCCGAATACCACCTCGTCCTTTTCGCAGTGGAAGAAATCGGCCATGGCCGCGCGTGCGCCGGCGATGATCTCGTCGTTGCGCCGGCTGGTAAGGAAAGCGCCGCCCGTGTTCGCATTGGCGCTCATCAGGTAATTCTGAATCGCGTGCATCACCTGCGTGGGCACTTGCGTGCCCGCCGGCCCGTCCAAAAAGACCGCAGGCTGGCCATTCACCTGCATTTGCAATGAGGGAAATTGCGCGCGAACCCAGGCCGTGTCCAGGGTCGCCTGTGCTGCGGGATGAATTCCAGGTGTGCTCATGGCTCTCACTTTGTCCTGAGAAGTAATTCCATCTTCAACAGGCGTAGTTTCTCACAAAATAGCTTATTGCTGAGCCACGCGCAGAAAATCGGCCAACAGCCCGTAGCCGGTCGCATCCACGCTGGGATTGTGTTCCACAAGCGACAACCCAAATACATCCAGGTCGAAGCGGATCGCCGAACTCGTGCCTTCCAGCCCCGCCATCGGATCCGAAAGCAGCAACAGCTCAGGGCTCACACGGCAATCCACGCCGTCGCCCCGCCGCTCCGCCCGGCAGACCAGTTTGTAACGCATTCCCGCTGCGCGCACCGAACGGATCTTTTCCTCGCTCAGTTCGCGGATACCCGTGCGCTGGACTTGCTCGATGCGCGTCGGCACGCCCATCAGCACCGTCGCAAGCGCCGCGACCTTGACGGCGGCGTCCCACCCGTCCACGTCTTGCGCGGGATCGATTTCCGCGATACCCAAGGTTTGCGCGCGATTCACGCCCTCATCGAAGGATCTTCCCTTCTCGATTTCCGTGAGCACCACGTTGCTGGTTGAATTGAGCACGCCGGAAAATCCGCGCAGATCCGTCGCCGGAAGCCCGAGGGGAAATAGCGAGAAAATGGGCACACCGTCCATCACCGTGAACTCAAACAGGAATTTCCGGCCCTTCTCTTTCGCCAGTGCCGTGAGTTCCCGGTAAGCATGAACCAGTGGCCCTTTATTGGCGATGATGGCATGGGCACCCGTTTCCAGCGCTGCTGTCACATGGTCAATGGCGGGCTGCCCGGTTTCCGCGTTGAGGGAGGTCGCCTCAAACAGCACATCCGCTTTCGCGTGCTCCAGCCATTCCCGCACGGTATGCGCGGGTTGCGCGTGATTTGGAAAGTGGTTGCTAAGCGCGGCGATCGGATTTAATCCGTCCGGCTCGGCAATCCAGCCGATGCGCCGCGAAGCAATGCCGGTCAGCCGCCAGCGCACGTCGTATCTCCGGCGCAATTCGCTTTCTTTGGAGATCAATTGCCGGAGAAGGGCGCGGCCCACGTGGCCAAAGCCCACGATTGCAAGGTTGTAGGAAGGAATGTGCGGGCTCCTGTGATGCAGATTGCCGAGAAACTCGGCGAAACGCCTGCCCCGGTTTTTTCATTCTAATGCAATGCCGACAATTTCGCGGCCGCCGCGGAAATATACTCCGCCTCTCCTTGCAGCACCTTGGAGACAACCACGACCGCTTCTTCGGCTTGCTTCCAGCGCTTCAACTCCAGCGCCTCGCGCACAGCAGGCAAAGTCTTGGCTTCGTAACCCGTGTACTGCCCCGGCGCGTAGATTTCGTGCTTGAACCACGGCCGCCCGGGGAGCCCTTCCTCGCGCGTAAGCTGCTGTTCGTTTTGTGCCAGCAACCGATTCAGCTCCGCGGCAGACGACTTGCCGAAATCGGCCTTGGCGCTCGCCTGCTCATACGCCTTTTTGTAAGCTTCGGCGCTCTTCGCCAGTTCTGTCACGGCGTTGTCCAGCGGCGCGAAATTCAGGAAAGGCGGCACGTTCTCGAATTTCGGGGACACCGTGGGGCGGCGCGGATCATTGATGGCCTGAAACACGCCTTCCTCGATCTCTCTGTTGCGCTCGGCGATCTCTTCCTGCTTCTCTTTTAGAAGATTCTTGAGCTGTTTGACATAGGTCTGCATGGTGTCCGCGAAATTGCTGAACTCGAAGGGCAGCACATCCGCATCCGCCAGGCGCATCACCGTCGTGCCGCCGGTCTGCGCCAGGGCGCGTCCGTACACGAAATCCACGTCGGCGAAATGCGTGTACCAGTAAAAATCGTCGTAAATCGAATGATAGATGCCGCCGCCATCCTCACCGCCATAACCAATGTCGAGAGAGGCTATGCCGGCGTGCTGCAGGAACGCGCCATAGTCCGACCCGGAGCCGAGAGGGCCCATGCGCAGATCGCTGCGGTTGCGCGCGTCCTGCCGCTCTTCCGCTGTGCTCGCGGACGCGATGGCGACAAGCTGCTGGCGCTTCCAGACGGACAACTTAGTCTCCGGATCCTGGATGTCGCGCGCAACCTCATTCATCAGTTTTTCCAGCGTGTGCGATCCCTCGGCGTCGAAATAGCCGCGGGCGTTGCTGTCAGAGTTGATGTACGCAACGGCGTGTGCGCGCAAATCGTCGCCATGGTCCTCCACCCATTCCGTCGAGCCAATCAGGCCGGGCTCTTCCGCATCCCAGGCGCAATAAATAATCGTGCGTTTCGGCTTCCAGCCCTGCTTCACCAGTTCGCCCAGCGCCCGCGCTTCTTCCAGCACCGCGACTAGCCCGGAAATAGGGTCCTCGGCGCCATTGACCCACGCATCGTGATGATTCCCGCGAATGATCCATTGGTCCGCCTCCGAGGATCCGGGAATTTTCGCAATCACGTCATAGATGGGCTTCAAATCCCAATTGAAATTGACTTTCAGATGCACCTTCATCGCGCTCGGACCGACACGATAGGTGATGGGCAGGTTTCCACGCCAGCTTGCAGGAGGCACCGGGCCGGCGAGCGCAGCAAGCAGCGGCTGCGCGTCTCCGTAAGAAATCGGCAGCACGGGAATCTTCGTGATCACCGGAACATCCTTCAGTTCCAGGCGCTTGGCATTCTTCGTCGCGGCCACTCCGGGAGTCAGCGGATCGCCGGGATAGATGGGATCATCGGCGACACTGCCGCGCTGCACACCATCCTTCGGGCGGTAAGCGCCGGCGGGAAACGTTTCGCCTTGAAAATAGCCGTCTTCGTGAGGATCGGAATAAATCAGGCAGCCGAGCGCGCCGTGCTCCGCGGCAACCTTGGGCTTGATGCCGCGCCAGGAATGCCCATAGCGCACAATCACGATTGCCCCCTTCACGGATACACCCAGCTTTTCCAATTGCTCGTAATCCTCCGGTATCCCGTAATTCACGTACACGAGTGGCGCGGTGATGTCTCCATCCCTGGAAAACGCGTTGAAGGTTGGCAATTGCTCGGACTTTTGGTTGGAAGTGGGATCTTCCGGCAGGCTGGGTTCTTCAAGCTTTGCCGTAAATCTTGTCCGGCAATCCGTTCCGCCCGCGCCGCTGCATTCGAGCAATTCGACTTGCCGCTCCTTCGGCGTCGGGAAGAGCACGTCGTAGGATTCGATATGCGTTTCCAGGCCGAATTCCTTGAACTTTGCCGCAATCCACTCGGCGTTGTCCTTGTCATAGGGAGAGCCGACGTGGTGTGGCCGCGCCGACAGGCGCTGCATGTAAGCGCGAAGATTCTCCGGGCTCGGAATGGCGCGCAGCTTCTCCTCCCACTCCCGCTCGATGCGTGAGGATTCGGCCGAATAGCCGTAGAGCGGCTTATCATCGGCGGCCACATGAGCGCGAAGCGGGGCCAACGAGATTCCCGCGAACAGAAGTCCGGACACCAGCCATGGACGGTAAGTGATCTTCATTCTTTTATCCTTTGGTCCTGAGCGAAGAATTCTCTCTGATTCGATGAGCCTCGTAAACAACCATATTGGTTAGCCGGAGGAAAAATCAACTGCTCGCCGTCCGCGCGACCCGGGTTTGACGAATTCCGAGAACCGTGAAGCCGGCCAGAAATAGCAGCACTGCGATACTGAGCAAGCCTCCGCGAAAGCTTCCCGTGGCCGTTCGCAAATAGCCGATCCAGTAGGGGCCAAGTCCGCTGCCGAGATTCCCGATGGCATTAATGAACGCGATCCCCGCCGCTGCAGTCTTGGCGTCCAGGGCGCCCGAGGCCAGCACCCAAAACGGACCCATCATGCTGAACTCCGCCGCCATGGCGATTGTGAAAGCGGCAACCGTGGCCGGGACCGTCGTTGCGAGCGCAGCAGCCGCAAGTGCGAAGCAGGTGATGAACGCGGGGATCGCGACGTGCCAGTCACGTTCGCCCGTGCGATCGGAATGCGTGCCCACGATGACCATGGCGATGGCCGCAGCCAAATACGGAATGGCGGCCAGCAGCCCGATCACGAAGGGGCTAATCCCGGAGAGTGCTCTGATTGCCTTGGGCAGCCAAAACCCGATGCTATAGGCACAGGCTACGGCGCTGAAGTAGATAAAAGAAAAACCCCACACGCGCACATCCAAAAGCATGGACAAAATGCCAGGAGACGCGGCCCGCTCCTGCGACGCAGCGATTTCGTCCTTGCGCAACGCGGAGACCAGCCACGCCAATTCGCCCGCAGAGAGCCAACGCGCCTTTTCCGGACGATCCGTCAGGAAGATGTACGCCACGAAGCCCAGCAAAATCGCAGGGATGCCTTCTAACAGAAAAAGCCATTGCCAGCCGGCCAGGCCGCCGCGCCGGTGAAGTCCCAGCAGCGCGCCGGAGATCGGCCCGCCAATGACTCCCGAAATCGGCCCCGCCATGATGAACAGCGCGAGGGCGCGCGCGCGCACGGCCGCGGGAAACCAAGTGCGCAGATAATAGATGACCCCGGGAAAGAAGCCCGCCTCCGCTGCGCCCAGCAGAAATCGCATCGTGTAGAAAGACCTTGCGGAGCCCACGAACATCATGGATGCGGATATTCCGCCCCAGAGAATCATCAGGAAGGCGATCCAGCGGCGCGCGCCAAATCGTTGCATAGCCATATTGCTGGGCACCTGAAACAAAAAGTAGCCAAGAAAGAAAATGCCGGCGCCCAGCCCGTACACGGCATCGCTAAATTTCAACTGGCTCTGCATCTGCAGCGCGGCAAATCCCACGTTAATGCGGTCGAGATAGGCCACCACGTACAGAAGAAAAAGAAACGGCAGCAGACGCCATAGCAAACGATGAGTGACCGCCTCACCTGAACTCGCGGATGCGGCAGGCGTGAGCCCGAAGTGCGTCAGGATTCCCGCAACCAATTGCTCTGCGGGAAGCGAGACGTCGAGCTCGAGGGCTTCGCCGGGCTCCTCCAGCACCGCGAATTGGTCCGCCAAAATGGACGTGCCCGCAAAATGCGTGTGGCGTTCTTGAATCCGCTGCTGAATGACAGCGTAGGAGCCCTTCAGATAAACAACGCGAAGGTCGAGGCCTGCGGCGAGGATCTCCCGGTAAGACTTCCTCAAGGCCGAACACGCCAGCACGACATTCTGCTTTTGGCCACCGAGGCGCGCCAATTCCGCGTGCATCGCCTGCAGCCAGGGGATGCGGTCATCCTCCGCCAGATGAATCCCTCGGCGCATTTTAACTTTGTTTTCCGGAGAGTGGAAATCGTCGGCATCCAGAAACGTCCAGTCGAGTTGCGCAGCAAGCTGCGAACCCACGGTGGATTTACCCGATTCGGCGACGCCCATGATGAGAAGGATCATGAAGCCCCTGGGAAAAGGAAGAGTGTGTCGCAGGAACCGCGCGATGTCCAGTGGCAGGCGGAATTGAAATCCCGCTGGGAAGAATGATCGAGCTTATACGCGGCGGAGGATGAAGTGCGAAATTTCCGGCGGGGCGCCCAGGCGCACCGGAGCGCCTACCGTCCCCAATCCACGGTTGACGTAGAGCGCGGCGAGGCCCTTTGGAGCGTTGGGCATCAGCTTGATCGTCTCGCCCATGCGCTTGGGTACATCCGGCATCAGCAGGGGCCGGTGATACAGGCCGGCAATGTAATCGGTGATGAATTGCGCCGGGCTGATGCTGACGTCCAGAATTTCCACCTTCACCTGCCCGCCGTGCGTGTGCCCCGAAAGCGTCAGTTCAATGCCCAATTCCGCGGCGCGATTGAACGAATTGGGATTATGGGAAAGTAGCAGGTTCGGAATGTCGCGGCGTACCAGCGGCTCGAGATTGTCCAACATTTGCATCTTGCGGCCGTTGGGCATGCGCTCGCGCTGGTAATCCACGCCAATCAGGTTCAACTCCGCGCCCTTGTACGCGATCACCGCGTTTTCGCTCCGCAGGAGTTTCATGCCCGCCTGTTGGTAGAGATTTTCGGCAAGATCTTCGGCCCGCGCATAAATCTCATGGTTGCCATTGCATCCGTACACGCCCAGAGGCGCTCTGAGGTGCCGCACTTCCTCGACGCATTCGGCCATGGAATCGTGCATGCCTGTGATGAGGTCGCCCGTAACCACCGCCAGGTCCGCGCCAACATCATTGGCCATGTCCACGGCGCGGCGCACCGATTCGCGCGTCATGTAGCCGCTGAGGTGAATGTCGCTGATCTGGACGATTTCCAGCCCGTCAAGCTCCGCTGGCAAATTCGCCAGTGGAATTTCAATCCGCCGGAGTTCATACCGCAAGCGTTCCGCGGCAAATCCGTACATGACGCCGAGAAATGGCGCCGCACCCGCCACCACGCTGGCCGTCTTGAAAAAAGTGCGGCGCGAGGGATCAGGAACGAAATCTTCCGCCACCGCGGGCCGCAGCAACAACGAGGGCAATGAGGGAAGAGCTGGCCTGTGCACGTGATGCCAGGCCCATTCCACCGCGTGCACCGCTTTCACGGCGAAATACGCCGCCAGGGCGCTGAGAAACCACAACCCCGCAAATGACTCAACCGGAGAATGCATCGGGAGAATGCGCCCGTGACCCTGGCTCAAACTATCGGCAATCGCCACTATGATCAGCAACAGCCCGGCGAGATACACCAGCCGCACGCCCACGCGAAGCCACACGCGGCCCCAGTTCGACGTGACCCGCCAAAGTGTCCGGTACCAGAAACTCTGCGATAGAAACAGCGAGGCCAAAATGCCCAGCCCCACCGCGCTTCGTAGCAAAATCCAACTCCAATTCAACGCTGGTTCTCCCTCAGTGGCAAAGAATTAGAATACCATGCCTGCCGCCAATTTCTGGGAGCTTGTGGCTTACTCCTCACGAAGAGTAACCCATCTGCTTTCAATCTTTTGTAGCCGCATCTGGCATTTCCGGCGTATCATGGCAATCCTCGGGCGCCGGTTTCACCACTTTTCCGGCTCGGGAACAACTTCGCATCAACTCGTGCGTCTGACATATCGGCCCTCTGCCAGGAAAACGAAAGGAGAGAAAAATGAGAAAAATCCCTATGGTTGCTGTCGTTCTTTTTGCCGCCTGTCTTGCCGTCCTTCCGATTCGCGCGCAAGACATGAACATGAAAAAGCCTGAGCCGAAACCCGCGCTCAGTCCGTCGGAAGCCGTGCTCGAGCAATGGAACGACATTGGGCGCAAGCTCATCGCTATGGCCGAGGATTTTCCGGAAGACAAGTACGCCTACAAACCCGCACCGGAATCCCGGACGTTTGGTGCGAGCCTCTTGCATGCTGCGGCTTCCATGTACTACTTCACGGATTTTGCTGAAGGCAAGAAGCCCCGCTATCCGGACGATCCCAAACAGGACAATCTGAAAACCAAGGCCCAAATCGTGGCCTTTGTGAAGCAGTGCGTCGCGGACGGCGCTGACGAAATCAAGAAGAAGGGCGACAAAGGCTTAAATGAAGCTGTCAACGACGGCGGGCCGCATCTCGACCGCCTCTATGATCTGGCCTATGGCCTGATTGAGCATTCCGGCGAACACTATGGCGCGCTCGTCGTCTACTACCGCAACAACGGCATGGTGCCCCCGGAATCGCGCCCCAAGAAGTAGCTCCTCAATGTTGTGGACAGAATCCTACCGGGGGACGATGATACGCGTAGTCCCCCGGTCATGAATTCGAGGAGTTAGCCAATGATAAGGATCTCCCGCCTCCTCGCGACACTCGCCTTCGTTTTCTTCCTGACAGGCTGTGCCCCTCAAGATTCTCTGTTCCCCTTGTTCAACAACGATGACACGGCTTTTGAAAAACAACTGCTCGGTCAGTGGAAAATCAAGACGAAGGACGATGCACATCAGGATCCCAGCGTAAATCTTGCTTTGGTCGTATTCAGTCCCGGCGAATATGGAAATAGCTATGACCTCAAGATTCCGAAAGCTAATGATACGGGCGGTACGATGCGCTCGACCGCCCGTCTGGTTCGTTTGGGCACCTATCTCTTTATTGACCTGGAGATGCCGGATACGGATAAGTTTCAAGATATTCCATATCCCGCAATCGGGGGCCACTGCTTTGGGCGTCTCGCCCTAAGCGGAGATACTGTCCGCATCGATTTTCTAAACGACGATTGGGTCACTAAACAAATCGAAGCGGGTAAGCTAGGCCTTTCCTACGTCAAAAGCCCGGACGGCACGCTGCTGTCCGCCGACACGTCAGAGTTAAGAAAATTCGCCTTGGAACACGCCGAAGACCACGATGCCTTCTCAGAGTCTTACTTTTTGACTCGCAACAAGTAGCTCGTCATCGGCTCGCCTCAGCTCTTCCTCGAATGTTTACGTTGTGGCGCTGGTGTGTCCCCTGCCTGTGAGGAGAGCGCCAAGTTGTTTCGGATCGCTCGTTGGGGGCGAACACGCAGTTCCGCGGCACACCAGCGCGGCAGCGATGTCTCTCGGCAATTGAGGTAGCGTGAGCCGCAAAGCCGCAGGTGAATTCCCGAGTGAGGACTCCGGTGTCACGCGTAGAACCGCCTTGCCGAAGCGAAACACCTGGTTCGCAGCCTCTTCCAGTTTCTCCGCCACAGAGTCTCCACTAACGCCCGTAATCACCACTCGTGTCGGGTGTTCCGCGAACAACGTAGCCGCCAGCCCGTAGGTCGCGGCAAACAATCCGTACTGCGAAGCGACCCCCGCAAACGCCTCCAAAGTCTTCCTCGCGCAATCGTAATACCGGCCATCGTCCGTGCAGGCGTGCATGCGCGTCAGCGCCAGAACAGCCACGCAATTCGCGCCCGGTGTCGGCGAATCCTGGAACGGCTTGCGCCGCACCTCCAGCCCGCCCATCGCCGGCGCATCCGAAGCCCGGTCGAAAAATCCTCCGCCCTCCTCGTCGCCGTACTTCTCAATGGCCACGTCCATAGTGCGTTGGGCCGCCCGGAAATACCGCGGCTCAAGCGTGGCTTCATAAACATCGAGCAGTGCAAGCACGCCGAACACCTGGTCATCTAGTGACCCGCGCAACGCCGGTCCGCCAATCCGATGCGCAAACCCCTGCTCTTCGCTCCACGCCTCCCGCAACATTCTGTCTACGGTCTTCCGCGCGAATTTTCCGCAACTTTCGCCCACGGAGCCGGAAACAATGCGCGCAGCCTCCAAATAGGCGGAAATAAACATGGCGTTCCAACTGACGTACATTGTCTTGTCTACAAATGGAGTTGGCCGGGGCATCCTGGCCTGCAACATCTCGCCTTTTGCCTTCGCGATCACCACCCGCACTTGCGCCTCGTCCAACCCCAGCGTCTTGGCGATTTCGCCGGCATCCTGCGCGACCCACAGAACATTCTTAGATGGGTTGTGGTGCATTTCGCCGTGCGGCTCTACATCGTAATAGAGCTCCATGATGCGCGACTCTTCGCCGGAAAGTGCGCCGCGCAACTCCTCCAAGGTCCACGTGAAATAATCGCCATCGTCATCCAGCGAGTAGTCCGCGTCCTGGGTGGCGTAGAAACCGCCCTGCTCCCGGTCGGACAAAACCTCGTTCACCCATCCGACGATGCTCTCCGCCGTCTCGCGCAACATCGGATTGCGTGTCACCTGCCAGCCGTGCAGGTAATTCTTCAGCAACTCCGAATTGTCGTAACTCATTTTCTCGAAGTGCGGCACCAGCCAGCGCTCGTCCACGGAGTAACGGTGGAAACCTCCCGCCAATTGGTCGTACACACCGCCCTTGGCCATTTTTTCCATCGTTGTCTCCGCCATCGCCAGCAGGTGTTTCTCTCCCGTTTGCTGATAACGCTCCAGCACAAGATCAATCGCCGAAGCGTGCGGGAACTTTGGCGATTGCCCGAAGCCACCGTTGCGAATATCGAACAATTGCGTGATCGCGCTGATCTGCGCATCCACGATGCTTAAATCAAATTCCGCGTGCGCTCCGGAGAACGCCTCGGCTTTCGCCACGGCCTCCGCCAACGCTTCCGCCGTGCGTAACAAATCCTCGCGTTTCTGTTTGTAAGCATCTGCGACCGCCAGCAGCACCCGCCGGAATCCCGGCCGCCCCATGTGATCCTCCGGTGGAAAATACGTGCCGCCAAAAAACGGTTTGCCGTCGGGCATCAGGAATCCGGTGAGCGGCCAACCGCCCTGTCCGCTGATTGCGCTGATTGCGGACTGGTAGCGGGAATCAACGTCGGGCCTCTCGTCGCGATCCACTTTCACCGGCACAAAATGTTCGTTGATGATTTTGGCGATTTCAAGGTTCTCGTAGCTCTCCCGGTCGATGACGTGGCACCAGTGGCACCACACCGCGCCAATGTCCAGAAGTATCGGCTTATCTTCAGCCTTCGCGCGCGTGAAAGCGCTCTCTCCCCATTCATGCCAGTCGATGGGCTGATGAGCCGCCGAACGCAAATAAGGACTCGCGGAATCCTTCAACCGGTTTTCACTCACGTGGTGGTTTCTCCCGTGGCGGGTATGAGATTCATGCGCCGCCAGCCGCAGCCCTGCGCTCCCAGAATTTCCCGATTCCTTGGTGACAGTTACAGGTGTTCGCCGATTCCAATCGTTTGATGCGTCTACTGGACCTGGTCGCCGGGGCCCAGATCGCGCGGATCTAGCGGCTTTCTTCCGGCGTAGCCTTCATCCTGGCGGTGGTAATAGCGAATGCGGTCTTCTCCCAGCTTCCAGCACAAATAAACTTCCTCGTCGCCGATGACCGAAGGGAAATCGAGCAAACCAACGTCCAGGTCCTTGATCAGGCAGCCCGTGGAAAGAATCTTCTCGAGATTCGTTTTCATGATTTCGGCCAGGGCTTGATGCTCCATGCGTTTTTTGGCCAGTTTGGCGTAGGGCACGAGTATGCCGCCCATCATCAGGATGCGCGTGGAAACCGCGGTGAGTTCCTCTTCGAGCGCTCCGAGTTTCTTGCGCGCCCCAATCGCCTCGATCAAAAAAGGCTCCAATTCACGCCGCGTTCTTTCCGCCTCCGTCAGCGTGAACAATCGTTGGGGTTCTTCCGGCAGATCGTCCCGGTCTTCCTCGTTATCCGCCATGCTTTCTCCGCCGCTCTTTCTCCGCCACCGAATTCCTCGATATAGTAACAACGTTTCCCATGGGTTTTCTCTGCATCTTCCAAACCCTCTCTATCCCTATTTGTTAGATGAATCCTGTCGCCCTTTCGTGAGTTTTACCAGCGCCCTGCCCATCGCTGGAAACACAGCGCAACGTCTCCCTGCGGCTATCCCCCGATAAACACCATCGTTCGCGAAGGTGGCACGAAGCCCGGCTCGTTGATGCGGTGCCCCTCTTCCTTCTCCATCACCATCGCTTTCACCCATTCTGCAACTTCTTCATCCGTCGCGTTCGCCCGCAAAAGTTCGCGCAGGTTGCGATCTTCCTTGCTGAACAGACATGTGCGCATCCTGCCGTCCGCCGTCAGCCGTATGCGCGAACAGTGTCCGCAAAACGCTTGCGTCACCGGCGCGATCAATCCGATCTCCCCCGGCGCTCCGTCCGCGAACCGGTACTTTCTCGCCGTCTCGCTTTTCTCGTGCGGGATCTGCTCCAGCGGCCAGCGCGCATGGATGCGCTGGTAAACCTCCGCCGCAGGCGCCACCAGTTCGCGCGACCAGTGCCGGTCGGCGTCCAGCGGCATAAACTCGATAAACCGCATGATCACCCCACGCTCCCTTGCGAACGCCGCAAACGCCTCCACTTCGTCATCATTCAGGCCGCGCACCAGCACGGCGTTCACCTTCGCCGGCGCGAGCCGCGACCTCTGCACCGTCTCAACGCCTTCCATCACTTTGTGGTAAGACCGCGTGCGCGTGATGCGCTCAAATTTGTTGGCATCAAGCGAATCCAGGCTGATGTTGATGCGCTGCAGCCCCGCAGCGATCAACCGCTCGCAGCGCTCCGCCAGCAGGTGGCCGTTCGTCGTGATGGATAAATCCTGCACGCCAAGCGCCTTCAGGTGTGTGATGAACTCTTCCACGCCCTCTCTCACCAAGGGCTCGCCGCCCGTGATCCGCACCTTGCGAATTCCCAAACCCACGAAGATCCTCGCCAAGCGCCTCAATTCCTCCCAGGACAGTATTTCGTCGTGATCACGGTAGTTTTCCGGATCGGCGGAGCGGCAATAGACGCACCGGAAATTGCAGCGGTCCGTCACCGAAATCCGCAGGTCGGTGATCTGCCTCCCGAATTTGTCGTAAAGGCTCATCGCTTACCCTTCCCAGAAACAAGAAACCCGATTCGCACAGGGAATCGGGCTCCGGCCGGAAATCTACACATTTCCGGCTTACGGGCTCCTTTCCAAGCGCGGCAGAATTCACCGCACGGGAGGCTTGGGCGTTTCCCCCCAAACCCTCGGCGAACCGCTCCCGGCTCGCCTCGCCCCGCCGCCGTCGGATGTCGCTCCCGTAGGCAAAAGGGGTCGGAGTTAACTTGCACAGTGTACGCCCCTCCTCATGCCAGTTCAATTCCCGCCAACCCAAGAAGCCTTCCGCGCGCCGCTACCTGCGGGGCTGTGATACAGTTTGCTAAAATCATGCGTATCTTCATCCTGGGAGCGGGGGCCACCGGCTCGCTCCTCGCACAACTGCTGGAGCGCCAGGGCCACGACGTCTGGTGTGGCGACCGCGATCCCGCACGCGCCCGCCGCTTTCTCGGCAAAAAGTCCACCATTGCCGTGACTCCCGTCAACGCGCGCAACCTCCGCGGCATTGTTCGCGCCGCAAAGGGTTGCCAGTTGATCGTCAACGCCTCCGCTTCCGTGTTCAACGAGATCGTCCTCCGCGCCGCCCTCCGCCTTCGCGCTCACTACCTCGACCTCAGCTCCCACTTGACGCGCAATCCTTTCAAGCCGGAGCAATTCCGCTACGCCCGCAAATTCGAGGCCAAGCGCCGCGCCGCGCTGATCGATGCAGGCGCCGCTCCCGGCCTGACCAATCTACTGGTAAAGCGTGCCGCCGAGCTCCTCAGCGAAGTCCAATCGGTACAGATTCGCCTCTATGAAAGCTCCGAAAGCGATGACCCCATCTCCCAGTGGTCGCCCGAGGTCTCCTTCGATGAGGCCATTTCTCAGCCACGCATCTATCGCCAGAAAAAATTTGAGCTGGCCAAGCGCTTCTCCGAGTTGGAAAAGTTCCGCTTCCCCGATCCCATCGGTTCCACCCGCGTCGTCCTAGCCGCTCAGGATGAGGTGGCCACACTTCCTTACTCCATTCCCATGCAGGACCTCGACGTCAAAATCGGCGGGAACGAAATTGACCGCCTGCGGCGCTGGCACAAGCAGGGCAAGCTCTCCAAATCGCGCGGCATTCCCCGCCTGCGCTTTCCGGCGACTTCCTCTCCGCGAAAGATCGCGGCCCTGATCCGCCAGGGTATCTTGCAGAACGCGCGTTTCGCTGCTTCCGTCCTCGTGCGCGGCGTCAAGCACTCCCCCAAGGACGATCAGCCTCTGCTCATTCGCAGCGATGCCGCATTCCCGACGCTCTACCAGATCCGCCGTCAGGGGCGTTTCACGACGCCCGTCGCCTACGCCACGGCGCACGTCGCCGCCCTCTTCATCAAGTTTTTCCCGCGCGAATCCGCCGGCGTTTTCGCCCCGGAAATGCTTCCCGTCGAAAGGCGCCGCGCCATCCTGGCCGGCATCCGCAAGCACGGCGTCAAACTATCCTACAAGATCACCCCGCTGAAGCCCCACGAAGACCTGGACGATCTCTAACAGCACTGCCACTTGCATTCTGCAAGCGATGTGGCACACTGTCTCCCCGTTGTCCGGGCGGCGACCGGTGCCTCTCATGGCCTGACTCTGTTTCCCCGGCTTCGCATCGTGTGAAAAGGAGCATCCGATGAGCAGAGTCCGAGTCCTCGTTGGCACGCGCAAGGGCGCATTCCTGTTATCTTCCGACGGCAAGCGCGAGAAGTGGGACGTCAGCGGCCCGCATTTCGCCGGATGGGAGATCTACCATGTCAAGGGTTCCCCCGCCGACCCCAACCGCCTCTATGCCTCACAGACCAGCGGCTGGTTCGGGCAGATCATTCAGCGTTCCGATGACGGCGGCAAAACCTGGTTTCAGCCTGGCACTCCGCCAGGTGAACCAACTACCGCGCCGGGCGGTATGCCCAAAGGGGAGAGCAACAAGTTCGTCTACGACACTTCTGCCGCTAGCGGTAAGCCGCTCACGACTCATCAGTTTTACGACGGCACGCAGCATCCCTGGGAATTCAAGCGTGTTTGGCACCTTGAACCCTCCCACTCCGATCCAGACACTGTCTTCGCCGGTGTTGAAGACGCTGCCCTTTTCCGCTCCACCGACGGCGGCATATCCTGGCACGAACTTGCCGGCCTTCGGGGCCACGGCTCCGGTCCGCGCTGGCAGCCAGGCGCTGGCGGCATGTGTTTGCACACCATCATTCAGGATGCCAAAAATCCCAATCGCATCTACATCGCCATCTCCGCCGCGGGCGCCTTCCGCACCGATGATGGCGGCAATACTTGGCGGCCCATCAACCGTGGCTTGAAGTCCCAATACATTCCCGATCCGGAGGCCGAGGTTGGCCACTGCGTGCACCACGTCGCCATGCACCCTTCGCGTCCCGAAGTCCTCTTCATGCAAAAGCATTGGGATGTCATGCGCAGCGACAATGGCGGCGATTCCTGGCACGAGGTCAGCGGTGATTTGCCCTCGGACTTCGGTTTCGTCATTGATGTACATGCCCAGGAGCCGGAAACCATTTACGTCGTCCCCATCAAGAGCGACGGCGAACATTTTGTGCCCGATGGCAAACTCCGCGTCTACCGCAGCCGCACCGGCGGCAACGAGTGGGAGCCGCTTACCAGGGGCCTCCCCCAGCGCGATTGTTACGTCAATGTTCTGCGCGACGCCATGGCCGTGGACTCGCTCGATTCCTGCGGCATCTATTTTGGGACCACCGGCGGCCAGGTATATGCTTCCTCCGATGCCGGGGATTCCTGGGCCCCCATTGTACGGGACCTTCCCGCCGTGCTCTCCGTGGAGGTTCAGACGCTGCCATGATTCGCGTTATTCTCCCGCCCCACTTGCGGGCCTTAGCCCGAGTTAGCGGCGAGGTGCTGCTCGATGTCCAGGGCCAAGCCACTCTGCGGTCGGCTCTTGACGCGCTCGAGGTCTCCTACCCAATGTTGCGCGGCACCATTCGCGACCACAGCACCCAGCAGCGCCGCCCTTTCGTGCGCTTCTTCGCTTGCTCTGAAGATTTGTCCCAGGAACCCCCAGACACACCCTTGCCACATGCAGTTGCCTCCGGCGATGAGCCTTTCCTGGTCGTTGGCGCCATTGCCGGCGGCTAGCTCGTTACTCCTTTTCATCCAGCCCCGCGCGGCCCATCCCGGCGCCGTGTAACCTGTTGTCACCCCATCCCGCCTCGGCAACACCGATTCGGCCGCGCATAATGCCGGTTCATGTGCTGCACTGCACATGTTTCTTATTCGCCACAGGGTAGGCAAGGCGCGGCCGCAGAAGCCCAACTTGGCTCTGGCATCTCGCCCGTAGCACAGTAAAATAGAAGCATGAACGATTTCACTCCCACCGAACGCACGCAAGTCAAACGCCTGCCCAAGCGCGCCTCCTACGATCGCGAAACGGTCTACGCCATTCTCGACGCAGGCTTCGTCTGCCATGTCGGCTTCAACGTCGGCGGCCAGCCGTACGTCATCCCCACGAACTATGGCCGCGCTGGCGACACACTGTATCTCCACGGCAGCCCGGCCAGCCGCATGCTCCGCACGCTCAGCGGGGGCGTGCCCGTATGCGTCACGGTCACCCACGTGGATGGACTCGTGCTCGCCCGCTCGGCGTTCCACCACTCCGTGAATTACCGTTCGGTGGTGATTCTCGGCACCGCGCGGCTTGTGGAAGCTCCCGCCGAAAAGATGGAAGCCCTGCGCATCTTCACCGAACACGTGCTCAAGGGCCGCTGGAACGATGTTCGCCACCCCTCCGAGCAGGAACTGAAGGGCACCATGGTCCTGGCCCTGCCCCTCGAGGAAGTTTCCGCCAAGCTGCGTACCGGTGGCCCAGTGGATGACGAAGCCGACTACGCTCTGCCCGTCTGGGCCGGCGTCCTCCCGCTCGAAACGGTGGCAAAGCCGCCGCAACCCGACCCGCGCCTGAAAAGCGATACGCCTCTTCCCCCTTATCTGAAGAAGTATTCGCGGTAGCAGCACCCGCACAAGCGCTTCCCGTTCCGATCTGGGAAGGAACTGTTGGCGACAAAGTACTCCCCACCCCCGGCCTGTTTTTGTGAAGAATATCAAAACAAAGGGGATACAGACGTAAGAGTGCGCAAGTATGTGAAAACAGGGCGGTTAGAATTTGCTTGTTTTGAGTTGCAAGACCTTTGTTTTGATATGGATGCGGACAGGTGAAACTGCGGGGCGAGCGTTCAACTGTCGATCGACCGGACATAAGCAATTATATAACAATTAGTATACAGTGTCAATAGATAATTTAGCCTCCCGGGCCCGGAAGAAAGAATAGTGCAGGGTTCACCCCGACCGGATCGGGGTAGACGGTGGAGTCTTCCCATGATTCGTGGTTCTTTTCCGAAGACTTAAAACTTATAACTGAAAACTGAGAACTGTACGCTACGGCTTGCTCGCTTCCGGCGTCGGGGTCTCGGCCGGGGCTGCCCCTCTCTTGTACATGATCTTCTTCGTTCCACCACCGCAAGTGCCCACCACCTTGCCTTCCGCATCCTTGTCCTTGTCCACGATTTCCAGCGTGTACGACTTCACACCTTTTGCGTCCAGCTTCGCTGCGATTTCCGTCTTCAACTCTTCACAGGGCTTGGCCGCTTGCGCGTGAGCGCACACCGGCACAAACAACAGCACGCCAACTGCCACCAGCATTTTCATAGTGCAATCTCCTTCGTCGGAATCTCCGCCTCGCCCCGCAGCATAGCACGGGCTGAACGCGCACGGCCCCGCATCGCGCTCCACCTTCACCCTAAAAGGTACGGGATAAGCTCAATCTCCGATTCCCTGCGAAAAATCGGCCACTCCAAAAGAAATCGAGGGCCATTCGCCAGGTGAAAAGCATTAGGATGGTTGGGGTTCCAGCAAGTACGTGGAAGAGGAGCCAGGGAGGAAGCCGTGCGTACCCCGCGATTCATTGCATGGTTGCTTGGTTTGGCCTTGGTGGCGCTGTGTGTCCACGCTGCGGACCGCGGCGGCGAGCAGGGCGCTCCGGCAACCGCGGACAATTCGCCTGCGCCGGTACAACTGACCGCCGAACAGGATCACCAGCGGATCATGAACCTGCTGCACATCACGGCGATCCGGCGCGGCGCCGAGGGCGATCCCAGTTCGCCGAATGCCGCGAACTATGACGAGTCCAAGGCCAATGTTTACGCGAACCTTCCCGACCCGCTGCTGCTGAAGGACGGCAAGAAGGTCACGTCGGCGGAGATCTGGTGGAAGCAGCGCCGCCCAGAGATTGTGGAGGAGTTTGACAGGGAGATTTACGGCCGCGCGCCGAAAGTGACGCCCAAAGTGAATTGGGAATTGACCAGCACGACTCGGGAGATGCACGAGGATATTCCGGTGATCACGAAGAAGCTCGTCGGGCACGTGGACAACTCGTCCTACCCGCTCATTGCCGTGGACATTCAGTTGACACTGACCACGCCCGCGAACGAGACGCGGCCCGTGCCGGTCATCATGGAGCTCAGCTTCAGCCCGGAGTTTATGGCTGCTCTGATGAAGCGCATGCCGCCACCGCCGCCGGGTGCGCCGAGTCCTACGGCTTGGCAGGGGCAGGTGCTCGCCAAGGGTTGGGGCTACGCGATTCTGATTCCCACGAGCGTGCAGGCCGACAACGGCGCGGGCTTGACGCAAGGCATCATCGGCCTGGTGAACAAGGGGCAGCCGCGCATGCTGGACGACTGGGGCGCTCTGCGGGCGTGGGCTTGGGGCGCCAGCCGCTCGCTCGACTATTTCGAGACCGACAAGAGCGTGGACGCGAAACAAGTGGGCCTTGAGGGCCATTCGCGCTACGGCAAAGCGGCGCTGGTGGTCATGGCCTACGACCCGCGTTTTGCGATCGTTTACGTGAGCTCTTCCGGCGAGGGCGGCGCGAAGCTTTTCCGCCACGACTTTGGCGAGCAGATCGGCAACGTCGCGGGAACCGGCGAATACCACTGGATGGCGGGCAACTTCCTCAAGTACGACGGGCCGTTGAGCGTCAACGACTTGCCCGTGGACGCGCACGAATTGATTGCTCTGTGTGCCCCACGCCCGGTGTTTATCGGCGCTGGCGCAACGCAGGGAGATGGATGGGCGGACGCCAGGGGGATGTTCCTGGCAGCCGCAAGCGCCGGGCCTGTGTACAAGCTTCTGGGGAAGAGGGACCTGGGCACCACGGAGTTTCCTCCGATGGAAACGGCGCTGATTGGCGGCGACATCGCGTTTCGCCAACACAGCGGCGGGCATACTCCCGCGCCGAACTGGCCGACATTTCTCAGCTTTGCGTCGCGCTACATCAAGGGCCCGCCGGTCAACTGAGGAAATGCAAGAGAGATACCCCGCTGCGCTCGGTATGAGGGACGGTCAAGTTGAAGGGGAGAAAAGCGGCGCCCCTTCGAAGCTCCCCTCGAAGATCGGGGCAAGCAGGGCAGGCAAGGCGCCGCACTCCATACAAGTGCCGTTCCAACTTGTTTCAGCAAATCCCTTCGAGAACATTCTCTCCTTGTTCGCGTCAGATACTTGGACCGTCATTTGGCCTAAATAGTTGGATCGGCACTAGTGGTAGGAGCAGCCGCCACCGCAGCAGCCGCCTCCTCCACCGGAAAAGCCGCCCGAGGGCGTGGAGGAATTGCCGGAGTTGCCCGTGGCGAAAACGGAAAGCTGGATCGCGGCTTTCTTGCTGGAGCACTTAGGGCAGGAGATTTCCTGCTGTTTGTTGATGACAATCTTTTCAAAGCGCTCGTTGCAGTCTTCGCAGATGTATTCGTAGATGGGCATTGCCGGGAATCCTCCAGATAGGCTTTCGCTGGGCTGCTTTCGCTAAGAACATAATTATAACGCAAGTAGCGCACTAGAATCTGTCTCATAGATGCTTCTTGCGACGAGCCAGCGTACCTCGGGGGTTAAAACCGCTTGAGTTTCCTGAGCTTTTCGGCCCGGCTGAAGCCGTGCCCTCCCGGGAGTCATTTATGAGGTGGCTTCTAAGACGTCATGTACCAGCCGCCATTCACGCTGATGGTCTGGCCGGTAATGAAATCGCTTTCCGCCAACAAGACAGCCGCGCGCGCGATCTCTTCCGGCGAGCCGAAGAAGCCTACCGGCAGGCGTTCCGCGGAAGCATTGGGATTGGAGGTAATCATGTCCGTGGCGATGAGCGCCGGGGCAATCGCATTCGCCGTGATGCCCTCTTTGGCCAGCAGCGCCGCATAAGAGTGCGTCAGACCGATGAGTCCGGCCTTGGACGCGGCATAGTGCGGACCGATGACTCCGCCGGTTTGTGCTGCGACGGAGGAAAGATTGATGATGCGGCCCCAGCGGCGCTGGCGCATCGCGGGGAGGACCCGTTGAGTGACGAGGAAGGCGGACTTGAGATTGACGTCGAGAAGGTGGTCCCAATCAGCCCCCGTCAGCTCACCGAACGGCTTGATTTGCGAGATCCCGGCGTTATTCACGAGGATGTCTACGGGACCGAGGTCGTGTTCGACGGCGGTGACCAGGCGGTCGACTTGCGTGGAGACGGAAACATCAGCCTGGAGCGCAACGGCCCGCGAGCCAAGTTTGCGGATCGCCGCGCAGACGTCCTCTCCCGCAGCATTTTCCTTGCGATAGTTCACAGCCACATGGGCGCCCGCGCCGGCAAGCGCGACGGCGATGGCGCGGCCCAAGCCGCGGCTGGCGCCGGTGACTAGGGCGACGCGATTCTGCAATTTAGGTGAGGATGTCATCAGCGCAGGATACCGAAAAAGAAAGCTAAGTCGCGAGCACAACAAAACGTTTGCACTTGCCACAAATTGAAGACGCATTTCTCAATCGACATGGCTCCTCCCAACTATTTTATAGGACATCCAAGAACTCTTCGACGGTCAGCTCCGCCTGCCGAAGAATGCTTTTCAAGACAGGAACTGGCAGATCAAAACGGTCGTGACGGGGAATAGTGACTCGGAGATGCAACTTCTCCGGATGGGGCAATTGAACGTGGCTGCCCGATTGGTGGTGGACCTCGAATCCTGCCCTCTGTAACGCACGCAGAACCTCCCGAGGTTTGAGTACTGGCAGGCGGGGAGACATCTACGCGGACAACGCAACTCGCAGCTTTTCCTTGCGAGCGCTCTTTTCATCCGGGATGGGTTCTCCATCCTTTCGCAGCCCTTCGATATGGCAGCGAATAGCGTCGCGCGCCATCTCGCGCGCCTCGGCCAGCGTACGGCCGTAGGTAATTAGCCCGGGAAGAAGCAGAACGGTAACTTGATAGCCAGGCCACGCAGGATTCTCAGCGCGGCGAACTTTGCGACCATTCCCCCGCAGGGTCTCCATCCTGGTCAAGGGTTCAAAAACGACCGTGAAGGTATATTCACGCGCCGCAACTCTTTCCGATTCTTGTTCCCGGAGTGCAACTCTTGGCATGAATGCAGTTTATGCCCCCGAAACGGCGCGGTCAAACGACCGGTGCGGAGAAAACAACAGCCCTCCGAAATAACGGGAGGGCTGTCTGAACAAAGCAGAATACCACGCAAAATACCATGCAAAAGCGCCCGCCTCGGAAGGCGGCCGCTACATCAGTCGCCGGCTACGGCTTCGGCGGCGGCTTCCTTGGCTGCTGCATCGCCATTGGCTGGGGCGATGGTTACGGGCTTGTTGGCGTTGGTGAAGTTGGCACGCACCGCCTTGGCGATGTCGGTGACCGTGCCGATCTGCACGACGGTCGGCCGCGACTTCTTCAGAACGAGCTCTTCGTAGATGGCGCGAACCTTGGCCTGCTCTTCGAGAGCCTTCTTGCGGCGGAGGCGGTTTTCTTCGGCGGCGGTCACCGGGATGTCGTGCTCGATGTGGCGCACGCGCGCGGCGTCGTCCGCGTCAATCACCAGGGAGTGCTCGTAGGAGCTGAGGTTGACGCTCTTGCCCTTGGCGTAGATCTCATGCTTACCGTGGGTCCTGTACCACTCGGCCACGGTCGCGTTCTTGTGCATGTTCTCGATGATCTGGCGCCAGCCGATGCCGGTGTTGTACGCACAGAAGCTGATTTCGCCCTGCTGCGTGCCGTAGGGGATGATGCACATCTCGGTGCGGCGGAAGTCGTAGTTAAAGAGATCCTGGAACCACATTCCGGCGATGAACAGAAAGTTCCAGGGATCCTGAGCGCGGCGCTTCATGGCGTCTTCGTAGGTGCGCTCGGGAGAAGTACGGCCATACTTGGTAGTGGAACGCGTGGTGAGCGCCCAGGTCTTATCAAATTTCTTGAAGAGGTCGTACAGCTTCAGGCCCTTGGGGCCTTCGAAGGGCTTGTAATTCTTCAAGAGGGCCATGGCCATCATGAAATTGGAGAAGCTCTTGCCGCGGGCGGCATCGGTGATGGCGGTGACGTCCTTGGTGAGTTGCTGGGCGTCCAGGAACCGCGGCACGGGGGCCCATTCCTTGGTTTCCTTGTTGATCATGACGGCCGTGCCCACGCCGCAATTGGGGTGGCAGCCGCAGGAGAGCGATCCCCACTGGGATTCATTGCCCTTGACCATGTCCGCGAAGCCTGCGAAGGTGCTGATGAATGAAATCGGGAACCAATCGCGGTTGGGTTCGATGCGGCCCACCTGCTTGCTGACATCGTTGGCGAGGTGCGAAAGGGTGTAGCGCTGGCGCAGACGTCGCTCGGGAGTAATGTCTTCGTCGCGGCCGGTGAAGGAAACCGGCTGGAAACTGATGAAGGCGATTTTCTTGGGGTTTTCCATCGCGAACTTGACGATGGCGCCGACCTGATCGTTGTTCACGTTGTTGACGATGGTCACAACGAGCACGATTTCGATGCCGGCCTCGTGCATGTTCTCGATGGCGCGCAGCTTGACGTCGAAGAGGTTGCCGATCTGGCGGTGGCTGTTGGCGTCGTTGCCGATGCCATCGAACTGGAGATAGGCGTAGCGCAGCCCGGCTTCAAAGGCCTTCTTGCAATATTCCTTGCTCTTGGCGAATTCGATGCCATTGGTGGCGGCTTGCACGGAGTTGTAGCCAACCTTGCGCGAATAGCGGATGGCATCGAAGAAATACGGACTCATGGTGGGCTCGCCGCCGGAAAACTGCACGGACATCTGGCGGCGCGGCTTGATCTTTACCGCGTTATCCAGAATCTCGGTGATTTCTTCCCAGGAAAGCTCGTGGACGTAGCCAACCTGATTGGCGTCCATAAAGCAGGGATCGCACATCATGTTGCAGCGGTTGGTCAGGTCCACGGTGAGGACGGAGCCGCGGCCATAACGGACGTTCGATGAGCCGTGCCGGTGCAGGCTCTCGTCGTTGTGCGCCGGGATATCGCGGCCGGGGAACTGCGATTCAATCCACTTGAGGAAGCTGGAGTCCATGGCCATAAGGTCTTCGTAGTGGCCGTGCTGCGGGCAATCCTTGACCATCCAGACCTGGCCGTCGCGCTCGACGATCTGCGCTTTGATCTCGCCGACCTTTTCATGAGCAAGGTCGCGCCAATCTTTCGCGCCACTGATGATGGCCTCGCGGGCTGCTTTCACGCAGGCAGGGCAGAGCGAGTCTGTCTGCCGCGGGAAGCCCAGCGTCGGCTTGGTCCTTTCCCAGGATTTCAGGAGCGGCTTATCAGACCACTGCGGGGTAATGGAAGGGTTGGGATTGCGCTTGTTGAAGTATTGAAAGGTATTGAAGGTGATACCCGCCGTCTTGCAAACGACCCAGTCCATGGACCGGAAAAATTGCGTGCTGAGAGGATTCGGCATGCAGCTATAGCCTCACTTTCAAAAAGCACAACGCAAACTCAAATTAAAACGACAAAATGAACCAGGATGAAACAGCCCCCAAGGCTTTTTCAGAGTACCACGCACCGAAGTGCGTCCGTAAGTCTTGCGACTCCTATAGTTTGTACGTGGCGGGGGGCGGAGGCCAGCAGGATACGGTGAATGGTCAAAAACAGGGGTTGAACGGCACCGGAGACCAGCAAATGGGCGCTTCGAGGTGACTCTTTGGCGGTTTACTCTCAGGGCGCAGGTGCCCACAGTTTGCGAAAAATCGGGTGATTCCCGGCTGGCTCTACTCGTTGAGAGTGGGGTGCAGCACCGCGATGAGGAAATGGGCGAAGTGCGCGGCGTCGTCGTCCATCTGCAGCCAGCGGACAACACAGTGGTCGGAGAGGTATTTGGCGACCCGCGATTCGGGGATGCCTAAATGATCGGCCAATTGCGGCCGGATGGACTCCCCTCGGCGGGCCGCGCCGCTGCGCATCAGGTGGGGAATGGCCACCCGCAGGGTTTGGCAGGCTTCGACATAGTAATACGTCGTGAGGTCGGAATCGGTCAGCACCCATACTCCCGGACCGGCCGGCGCTTTATCTGCCGCGTCCAGCTTGGTGGGAGGACAAGCCAGCAGGCGCCGAAAATTCATTTCCAATTGTGTGAGTCGCGAGGCCAGCCCCGGATCGCCGGAGCGTCCGCGCAGGCTGGGAGCGACGGGTGATTCCGCGGAGAGTTCGAGAGGCTCCGCAAGACGGGCGGGCCGCTCCCCAGAAGCATCGAGGACACGGGGAGGCGGCGGTGCAGGGCGCACTTCTCTTAGTGTTGAGACTGCTTGCCCGGGACGTTTCGAGGAGCGGCGATGATCACGCCCACCACGGCGGCCGCGTCTATGCCTTTTCGCTGGGGCAGCAGCAGGGGCGCTCGGTTCTTGGGGCACTTCTGCTTGCGTCAGTTCCGCTGCGGGAGCAGCAGTTTCCTGCGCGACTGGTTCTGCTGCCGGCAGCGAACTCACAGCGGCTTCGCTTGGCGCAACTTCCGACAAATCAGCGGTAGCAGCTGACCCGGGAATTTCCGCAGCCTCGGTGGCACCAAGACGCGTGGCGCTTTCCTGCGCCTTGGCCTTCCAATCGGCGCGACGGAAGCGCTCCGCCGCGGTTACATACCATTTGCCGGCATCCTCGGTCTTGCCATTCGACTCGAAATAGCGCGCCAGCTCAAAGGCGACCATGGCGTCGCGCGTTTTAAGAAAAAGAGCTGTGAGCTGTCCGGCGGGATCCTTGCCGGTCCGTGCTCTTCGGATTCGTGCCGTGATCTGCTTCCAATCGGCCATACTGTGATGGCATTCTAACAGCGAATCCGAACTTCTGCCAACGGGCGCCTCAAGAAACTCCCCGGACGCCTTGAGGGGCCGGGACCGTTTGCTTTCACGGCTGTTTACTGATTGACGTCGGGCCGTCCACAAAGTATTCTTTCCCCGGTGTGCGAGGAGACGCAAATGCAAGCGCGACGTGCTATTTTCGCGACCGTCCTTTCTATTAGCCTCATCACTATTCCCGTGTGGGGAGCGCCCACGGCTGCGCTGGGTTCCGTGATTGCCGCGGACCGCGCTCATGTGGGTGAAGCGAAGGCGGAAGTTGGAACAACAGTGTACGGCGGGGATAACCTCAGTACGGAAGTGCAAGGCAGTGTTCAGGTTCGCGCGGGCAAGGCACGGCTGCTCCTGCTGAGTTCCAGCCGCGCCGTGGTCAGTGACAGCGACGGTGCGCCCGCCGCAACGCTGCTGAACGGCGCCGCGACGTTTTCCACGGGAAATGCGCATGCGTTTACCTTGTTTGCCGGCGCGGCGGCCATCCGCGCGCAAACCGATGCGCCAACCATCGGCCAGGTGTCGCATATAGGCCCGAAGGAATTGCTAGTACATGCGACCCGCGGGTCTCTGGTTGTCACCGTGGACACCGATACACAGATCATCCCGGAGGGAACCTCCTACCGCGTGCTGATGGATCAGCCCGAAGAGATGGCCCAGGGACCCGCCGGCGCAGGTTCGGGTAAGGAAGAATGGCCAGAGAATCGCCATGAACCACGGAAGGCAGGGCGCAGCCGTTTTATGTATGTGGCCGGCGGTATCACCGCAGTGGGGACAGGTATAGCGATTGCAATAGCGCTTGAGAGCGTTCAGGGGCCCTAATTTCACGGCACGAACCTCAGAAATACGGAAAGGCCACTGCCTAGCAAATGCAGCGGCCTTTTTCCTTTTGTAAAGCGCAAACAATCCTTATCCTATAAGCTGGCGACCACCTCAATTTCGACCAGGGCATCCTTGGGCAGCCGTGAAACTTGCACGGTGGAACGCGCCGGCGGAGCAACGGAGAAATAACGGGCGTAGACCTCGTTCATGGCTGCAAAGTCGTTCATGTCCTTCAGAAAAACCGTGGTTTTGACGACATGGCTTAGGGACGCGCCGCCCGCCTCCAGGATCGCCTTCAGATTTTGCAGTACACGCTCCGTCTGCTGCTGAACCGTTACACCGGCAAATTCTCCCGACGCCGGGTCCAGTGCAATCTGCCCGGAAATGAAGAGGAACCCATTGGATTTGATCGCCTGGGAGTAAGGCCCAATGGGTTTCGGGCCGTGGTTGGTCAGAACTACATCTTTCATGGTGAGCTCTCCTTTCAATGCGGAAAGAAAGAATAACAAAAGGAGAGGGGAGAGGGAAAGTCAGCGAGACCTGCGGCCACGGTTGCGAACGAAACTGGTGTTGGAGTGATTGCGGCTGGCTTCGCGTTTGGCGATCAATTTTTCCGCCTGATCATTGGAGAGGCCCTGATTGACCAGGTCCAGAATCTGCTTTTCCGACATGCCCGTGTTCTTCAGGCGCCCTATCTGCTCGCTTGTAAGAGTGGGCAAACCCTCGATGCGGCGATGGATGATGGCCTGAACTGTGGGATTGGAGAGCCCGATCAGTTTGAGGGTGATGGCCTCCCCGCTGAGAATGTCGATCTGATCGGACCTGGCCATCTCCAGGATCTGCTCATCGGAATAACCCGCCTGGGACAATTGAATTGCGGCATCGGCATTGGAGAAATCATGATGATGTTCGCGCGCGGCCTTTAGCAGCGCCAAGCAGAAATCATCGCTCGCACCAACTTGCTTGAGTTTCGAGAGCTGGGCAATCTCCAGATCCGTCACATTGAGCTTCTTGAGTTGGTCCACGCTGGAGGACCACATCCCCGACTGGTCGAGCGGGGCATAGTTGGTCTTGGGCTGTGTTTGGCAACCGGCTAGCGCCAGTACACACACACCAAGAAGCAGGGAGGATGGCCGCATGATTCCATTCTAAGAGGTACAACCGCGAGCGGGGTGACGTGTGCCTTCGATGATACCGGCGGGGTGGGCACCGAGCGCTACACCTGAAAGGTGCGCTCCACCCCGAAAACGCCGTTGATGCGGCGGATGTTGGAGAGAATTGTTTCGAGTTGGCGCTTATCGGCGATCTCCAGGCTGGCCTCAATGCGCGCGTTCTGCCGGTCGGGACGGCTATCGAGCGAACGGATATTGGAGCCGGCATCGCTGATCACGGCGGTGATTTCCGCAAGCAACCCGGGACGATCCTTGGAACGAATGAGCAGTTCGACGGGGAAAGTAGCCACGCCGCCGGTGCCCCATTCCACGGCAATGCGGCGCTCCGTCTGATACAGCAGGTTTTGCACGTTGGGGCACGTTCGCGTGTGAACCGCAACGCCGCGGCCGCGCGTGACGTACCCGATGATGTCATCCCCCGGAATAGGATTGCAGCACTTCGCGCGAAACACCAGCAGGTCGTCGTGGCCGCGCACGATCAGGGGCGCCTGGCCGAAACCCAGCATGCGTTTCACGGTCTTGGCCAACGTCGGCTTCGCGTCTTCCGTGGGCTTCCCGGCTTCCTTCGAAGGCTCTCCAAAATAGCGTGCCAGCACTTGGCGCGCGGAGTATTTGCCAAATCCCACCGCGGAAAAGAGATCCTCTGGCCGGGAGATGCCGTACTCCGCGGCAAGTTTCTGCAGTTCCTCGTTGGGAATCTTCTTCAAACCCTTGGGGAAATTGCGCGATTCATTTTCCAGCAGGCGCTTGCCCATTTCCATTGCTTCTTCGCGCTCCTGCGTATTGATGAAATGGCGGATCTTGCTCTTGGCGTGGGAGGACTTCACGAAGCTGAGCCAGTCGCGGCTGGGCTTGTGCCCTTTCTGCGTGAGAATCTCGACGACGTCCCCGCTCACGACCTCGTGCCGCAGTGAGACCATCTGCCCGTTGACCTTCGCTCCAACGCACTGGTGACCCACTTCGGTGTGCACCGAGTAGGCAAAGTCCACGGGAGTGGCGCCCTTCGGCAATTCCAGCACGCGCCCCTTTGGTGTGAAGGCGTAGACCTCCACCGGCGCCAGATCCACCTTCAACGTGGAGAGAAATTCGCCCGGCTCCTGCAATTCCTGGGACCATTCAATCAATTGGCGCATCCAGGCAATGCGCTGGTCATCGTCCGTGGAAACAGGCCTGCCGTCCTTGTATTTCCAGTGCGCCGCCACTCCCTGCTCGGCAATGCGGTGCATATCCTGCGTGCGGATCTGGATTTCAAAGGGCTGCCCGTTATGAATCACCGTCGTGTGCAACGATTGATAGAGATTCGGCCGCGGCATGGCGATGTAGTCTTTGAACCGGCCGGGGACCGGACGCCAGATGTGGTGGACAACGCCGAGTGCCGCGTAGCAATTGCGCTCGGAATCCGTGATCACGCGAACGGCCAGAAGATCGTAAATCTGATCCCGGCCGCGCTCCTGCCTGACGATCTTGCCGTGGAGCGAATGCAAGCCTTTAACGCGGGCCTCCAGCTCGGCAGGAATGCCGTTCTCCACCAGCTTGGTGCGAATGGTGTTCTGGACGTCTTCCAGAAACTTCCTGTGAATGGGATCTTTCTCCGTGACTTCCTTCTGCAGCGCGAAGTACGCTTCCGGCTCGAGATAGCGGAAAGAAAGATCCTCAAGCTCGCCCTTGATGACGGCCATGCCGAGGCGGTGGGCGATGGGAGCGTAAATATCCATGGTCTCGCGAGCGATGCGGAGCTGCTTGGAGGGCTCGAGAAATTCGAGGGTGCGCATGTTGTGCAGGCGGTCCGCGAGTTTCACGACGACGACACGGACGTCGTGGACCATCGCCAGCAGCATCTTGCGGACGTTTTCGGCCTGGCGCGCTTCCGGGGCCATCATGTTCAGGCGGCTGATTTTGGTCACGCCTTCGACCAGCAGGGCTACTTCTTCTCCGAATCGTTCCTGCAGGCGCGACAGAGGGAACTCGGTATCTTCGATGACATCGTGGAGCAGAGCCGCCGCCAGCGTGGTAGCGTCCAGGCGCATATCCGCCAGGATGTGCGCGACTTCCAGGAGGTGGGAAAGATAAGGTTCGCCGGAATTGCGGAACTGGTCGCGGTGGCGTTCGGCGGCGATATCGTAGGCCCGGCGCACCAGCCAGGGATCTTCGGAAGGACGGTTCAGGCGGAGCTTCTCAAGAAGCTCTTCCAATCGGCGATTGAGTTGCCGCTCCGTGCGGTCACGGTTGAAATTAAGGGGGAGATTGGCGCGGGAACCCATGCTCTAGTGTACGCCGAGAAAGAGCGGCGAAAAAGCATTGTGCCGGCGGAGAGGCAAGAAAGGAAAAGGGCGGCCACACGACCGCCCTCCTCAACAAAAATGGTGAATGAACGGCTTACTCAGCGGGTTTGCGCTCCGCCTCTTCCTCTTTCTTCTGCTTGACTTCCTTAACCTTGTCGAGCAGGTCGTCGGCCTGCTTGGTGAGCGCATCGCGCTCCTCCGTCGACTCCACGATATCCGCCTTGCGGCGATAGAGGAGGTTCAGGTAGGTCATGGCATCGTCGTAATCGGGTTTGAGCTGGATGGCCGTCTCCAGGCTCTTGATCCCTTCTTCGACAAGAGCGTCGTATTTCTCGGCATAGGCCTTGCGAACCTCCGGGGGCAGCGGAGCGGTGTCCTGCACCTGCTTCTTCACGTGGTCGCGGTTATAGTCCGCGCGCATTTCCGTGTTGCCGCGATAGGCGAGGGCCCAATCGATAACCCCGATGGAATAGTAAGGCTGGGGGTCCTGTGGCTTCAGCGCAATGTGTCTCTGGTGGTAGCGCTTGGACTCCTCAAACTTCTTAGGCTCGAAGGGCTGACCCGCCATCTGGTACTCAATGGACGCGAGACCGTCGATGGCGCTTATGTTGTTGGGGTCCATATCCAGCACGCTGGTGTATTCCTGAATGGCCTCATTGCCGTGGCGCAAGTTCTCTTCCGAGGGAGCGCCCGGAATGTACTGGCTGGCATAGGCGGTGGCGAGATAAAGGCGCGCATTCAAAAGGTTGGGATCGAGATCCTTGGCATGTTTGAAGAACTCGACGGCCTTGTCGTACTGGCCGTTCTTGAATTCCGCGACACCTTTGTTGAGGTCATCGCGGGCCTGCAATTTGCCGCAACCCGAGAGACCGTAGGAGAGAGTTAAAAGCGCCGCCAGAAAAAAAATCTGGACGGCAATGCGGGTAAACCACGAGCGGGTTTCCCTTAAAACCGAATCTTGAGTCATCGAGGCATCCATCCCTGGTAAGCGCAACCCCAACGAAATCGGGATTACCGCTAGGATTCAGTAAAGACCTATAGGGGCATTCCATCACGTTCAGGGGTTTTTTTCCAGTTCAGATGTTAGCAAACCCACGGGCGAAGCTCCCGCAGCGTGCATCTCATCCAAAACCTGGGCCACCACCTGAAACTCGAGGGAACGATCTCCCTGCAGAAACGCAACGCGTTGAGCGCGCAGTGCGAATATTCGTGCGAGCCGTTCACGCAGTTCATCGCGTTGTACTACCGACTGGTTGATCCGGAGCGAGCCGTCCGAAGCAATCTGTACAATGATTGTTTCCGGCGGAACAACCTTGACCGGCGAGCCCGCCTCCTGGGGCAGATCCGCCTGGAGTCCCATCTGCCGGCGCGGAATGACCATGAAGATCACCAGTAGCACCAGCAGAATATCGATGAGCGGGACCACATTCGCTTCACAAAGCGTCCCGCCCTTACCGCCAATCAAGCCAATACCCATAAGCCACCTCGCGGCCAGATCTGGCCACTGCGAGGAGGACTCTCACAACCCTGCGGCGAAAACTCCGATACGCTACTGCCCAGCCTCAAGCTTGGCGGTGATGAGGCCGACCTTGTCGATCCCCGCTTCTTTCATGATGTCAATGGCCCGGGCCACGTCCATGAAGAGGACGTCGTTATCGCCCTTGACGAAGGCGACCTTTTCGGCGCGGTCCTTGAAGATCGTTTCCATGCGAGGACCCAGTGTTTCCCAGTTGGCGTTCTCGTTATTGATCTTCAACCTGCCGCCCATGGCTACCTGAACCACCACAGTCTTGTTCAGTTGTTCTTGATTCACCTGCTGGTCTTTTGGAGACGGCTGCGGTACCAGCGTGTCAAGACCCTTGGGCGTCAGCGGCGTGATAACCATGAAAATGATGATAAGCACCAGCAGAATATCGATCATCGGCACGATATTCGGCGAGGACATTTGACCACCGCTACTTCCTACTTCCATCCCCATTGCAAGTTCTCCTGTCGAGCCGGACAACCTAAGTTTGCCGAGGAGAAGTAGCTCGCGCCGGGTGGGAGCCGGCGCGAGCCTGAATCAGCTCAGCAAACGAATGGTGCGAACGGCCGAACTACTATAACTGGCCTCCGGCGGCAGGTGTCGTCTCCGCCTGAGGGCTGCTGGTCCGCTTGCCGACCTTTTCAGTCAGCAGACCAAGTTGGTCCACGCCAGCGGAACGAATTTCGTCCACGACGGCGACAACGTCACCGTACTTGGCACGGGCATCGGCTTTTACATAAACGGTCTTGTCCAGCCGGTTGGCGATCTGGTCCTTCACCTCATTGGTGATGGCTTCCTTGGTGATCTTGTTATTTTGCAGGTAAAGAGTGCCATCGCGCGTGACTGCCACCACGACGGCGTCGTCCTTATCCGCGTCCTTCATATCATGAGCATTGTTCGTGGGCGCCAAATCCACCTGATGGGTTTTCTGCAACATGGGCGTGACCACCATGAAGATGATCAAGAGCACGAGCATAATGTCGCACATCGGAACCACGTTGGGGGTCGCGACTTGGGCACCAGCAACTGGCTTGTAGGCCATGGTTATCCTTCTTCCGGCTTACTTCTTCGCTGCGCCGCGGCGCAGAATGAAGTAGTTGATCAGCTCCATCGAGGAGTTATCCATCTCGACGTCGAAAGCTTCCACCTTATTGGTGAAGTAGTTGTAAGCCCACACGGCCGGTACGGCAACGAGCAAACCGAACGCGGTGGTGACGAGCGCTTCGGCGATACCGCCGGCGACGGCTGACAAACCGGTGGCCTTCTGCTGCTCGATGCCCTTAAAGGCGTTCAAGATGCCGACGACCGTGCCGAACAGTCCGACGAACGGCGCCGTCGAACCAATGGTGGCCAGCGCCGAGAGGCCGCGCTTCATTTCCGCATGCACGATGGCGACGGAGCGCTCGAGACCGCGCTTGGCGGCTTCGATGACTTCCGCGTCGGACACCTGCTGCGAAGCCGACTGGAACTCCGAAAGACCGGTGGCGACAACCTTGGCGATATGGCTCTTCTTGTTGCGCTCGGCGATGGCGATGGCTTCGTCGAGTTTGCCGTCCTTGAGGGCGCCCGCCACTTGCTGCACGAACACACGCGACTGCTTGCGCGCGTTGTTGTACATGAGGAAGCGGTCAATCATGACACCGAAGGAATACACCGAAAGGCCGAAAAGAATAACGACCACGATCTTGGCGAGCAGGCCCATCGAGCTCCACATGGAACGCAAGTCCCAAGAGGTAGTCTGGGCTTCCTGCAGCCAAACTGCATAGACGTAGAGAGTTGCTAACATTCGTTTGCTCCTTAATTTCCTACTGGCTCCTGAGATGCGGGAACCAACAAGATTGTTTATTGCACTGCGTACTCAAAACGGCGCGCAGATCCCACGACGCTCGCGCCGTTCCGTTGCACTACTGAGCCAGAGAGAAAATCACGTCGATTTCGGTATCCACTTCCACGGGCTCGCCGTTGAGCAGGGTTGGCTGATAGCGCCACTGCTTTACAGCGTCCAACGCGGCCTGCACGAGCAGGGGATGGCCCGAAACCATGACCAACTGTTGCACCGAGCCATCCTTGCCGATGATGGCGTGGAGCTTCACCGTGCCACTGATGCGCGTCTGGCGCGCCAGGGGCGGGTAAAGCGGTTGTACTTTGTTGACGAGCCGCGCTGCCTGCACGTTGCCGCCAACCATGACGCGCTTCGGAACCACCTTCGGTGGTGGTGGAGCTGCTTTCCCACCGCCAATCACTCCGCCAAGCACGCCGCCCATCGAACCACCCGCGATGCCGCCCGGCACGCCGCCGGCGATACCCTGCATGCCGGCGTCCGGTGGCAACTCTTCTTCCTTGATGATGTTTACTTCTTTCGGGATGGCTTTCGGGGCCACGAGCTTACCGGCATCCATCAGGCGGACGGTTGGCCTGATCTTCACCTGCACCACTGCGGGCGGTGGAGGAGGCGGCGGGGGCGGAGGTGGCGCCAAAAGGATGGAAGACATCATGGCTCTCGGCAACGCCTCGGTGTAAATCAACGGAATGAGAATCAAAATCACAAGGAGCAAGACTTGCAGAATCATGGACACAACCACGGTCCACGGCTTGTTCGTCTTCTCTTTTGCACCTGATACAACCATTTCTTCAAACATGGTACCTACTACCTCCTCCCGGCGGGCGCCAGGCGCGGTTGCCCGCTCCCGTTTCCCCTGGGTCTGTTGCCGGCTGCGGTTCCGGTGCCCGCTGCCACTCCCTGTCCGCGCCACTTATTCCAGGCGACGACAAGGGGAGCAGCGATACCAAAACTGGAGTACGTTCCTACTACAATTCCCACCACCAGGGCAAATGAAAACGCCCGAAGCACCTGGCCGCCCATCAGGAACAGGACGAGCACGGTGAGAAAGGTCAATCCGCTGGTCAGGATCGTTCGCGACAACGTCTGGTTAATCGATTTATTGACGACGTCGGCGAACGGTTCCTTGCGCAACAAGCGGCTGTTTTCCCGGATACGATCGAAGATCACGATCGTGTCGTTCATGGAGTAGCCCACTAGGGTCAACAGCGCCGCGATTACCGTCAGCGAAATCTCGAATCCGAAAATTTTGAACAGGCCCAGGGTGATGAGCACGTCGTGAAAAACCGCGATCACCGCCGCTGCTCCGTAAACCCACTGGAACCGGAATGCAATATATAACAGCATGCCTGCCAAAGCATAGAGGGTTACTCGAATGGCCTGATTGCGTAACTCGGCACCTACCTTGGGTCCCACGATCTCGACGTTGCGGATGGTGAAGGGCGCAAGCGAATAAGTGTCCTTGATCGCGGAGATGACCGCGGGGGTTGCGCCTCCCACCGTGGAAAGCTCATCAAGACTGGTGAGCACGCCATTCTTGTCCGTGTCGCGGAAGGTCAGCAGGTTCTTGGCAATTTGCTGGTACTTGTCCCCCGCATTGACGGACAGCCCGAGAGGATCCTTTTGGGAGAGTGCATTGGCAAGCGCCGACGGAGTCACGGCATTAAAGTCCGCCTTACCGGTGCCCTCTACGCCATACGTGGCGTCGAGGGCCGTTAGAACCTTGGCCTTGCTCTCATCGAGGGCCTGATCCCCCTGGCCAACTTGCTCGACGAAGATCAACACTTCGTTGGAGTTAGGGTTGGCGATGTCGCTGATGCCCTGAATTTCGCTGTTGCCCAAGCCCTGGCGCTGCAGGCTGGCGCGCAACTGGTCCACGTTTGGCGGATGGGCGAAGCGGACATCCACGTTCGTACCTCCCCGGAAGTCGATGCCGTATTTGATGCCGCCCTTAAAGAAGATGGCGGACCATCCGATGAGCAAGAGAAGGCCGCTTAATGTAAAGAAATACTTGGCCTTGCCCATCCAGTCAAGGTTCGGCTGTTTGAAGAGCTCAATCATTCCGTTTCGCGCTTCCCTTCTTTAGACTCCATCGGGTTCCCGTTTGTTCCCGCGCCACAGCGAGGGAGTAGTACCAGAACTATGAGTACTCCCTAAATGCTCAATTCCGCCTGGCGGTCCATTTTCGTCAGGTGGTACTGGAAAATCGTCTTCGATACGAAGATGGCCGTGAACACGTTGGCGATCAAACCGATGGTCAACGTGACGGCGAAGCCCCGGATCGGGCCGGTGCCAAAGATGAACAGGAAAAATGCCGAAACCACGGTAGTAACGTGGGTGTCGATAATCGTCAGAAACGCCTTGCTGAACCCCGCCTCAACCGCCGCCGCCGGCGACTTGCCGTTGCGCGATTCCTCGCGGATACGCTCAAACACGAGCACGTTGGAGTCTACGCCCATACCGATGGTCAGGATGACACCGGCGATACCAGGCAGCGTCAGCACGGCCCCAAACATGGCCAGCGCCGCCAAGAGAATGAGCAGGTTCAGGATCAAGGCCAGCACCGCGTTGACGCCGGAGAGCCGGTAATAAAAGACCATGAAGACCATGACCACGAGCAAGCTCAGGACCGAGGCGCGCACGCCGTGACGAATGGAATCCGCCCCGAGCGACGGGCCAACCGTGCGCTCTTCCAGATACTTGATCGAAGCGGGGAGCGCACCGGCGCGCAACACTAGGGCGAGGTCGTGCGCGGATTCCTGGCTGAAGTTCCCGTCAATGCGTCCCGAATCCTCGATGCGGCTTTGAATCACCGGCGCCGAATAGACCTTCTTTTCGAGCACGATGGCCATCTGACGGCCGCGATTCTGTTCTGTGAAAGGGCCAAAGCGCCGCGCCGCTTCGCCGGAGAGAACGAAATTGATCTGCCACTGTCCGGGCATTTCGGTGTTGCGGCTCTCCGTGGCGCTACGCAGGTCGCGACCCGTCACAACCGGAGTGCGGCTGAGCACGTACCAATTCTCGCCGGTGTCTTGCGGATTTTGCGTGCGCGATTCGCTGCGGCCACTGACGATTTCCGTGCCGGGGGGAAGAATGCCACCGTGGGCGGCCAATGCCGCGGCTTCGGACGGATAGGGATTGGGATCTTCCACTAGCTTCAATTCCAATTGCCCGCCGGCTTGAATCACCTGTTTGGCACGCGCCGGATCGCCTTCACCGGGGAGTTGCACGAGGATTTCGTTGTCCTTGCGCCCATGCGGCTGAATGGTGGGTTCGGTAAGGCCCAGGGCGTTGATACGGCGCTCGATGGTTTCGAGCGACTGGGACATGGTGGATTCCTGGATTCGCGCAATAGCGCTCGGCCGCAGTGTCAAGAGGCTGGCGTTGACCTCGCCCGGAGCGGGGCTCAACTCCCAATTAATCTCCAGTTGATCGTGCACCAGGTCGCGAAATTGCGAGAGTTGGTCCGAAGGCACATTGCGCACCACGATGTGGGTATCGTCAACGCGGCGCACTTCATCGTAGCGGATGCTCTTGGTGCGCATCTGCGTGGTCAGGCGGTCGACGGTCTGGTCGGTTTCCTGAGAAATGGCTTCCTGCACCTGCACCTGGAGAATCAGGTGCGTGCCGCCCTGCAAATCCAGCCCCAGCTTGATCTGGTGCGTGAAATTGTCTTTCATCTGCGCGAGTGAAGTAGGGAACGTCGGCAAGCCAAAAATGAAAAAGAAGCAGATCAGAATGACACCGAGGATGAAAACAGCTTTCCACTTCAGATTAGGATTCATGGTTAACAGATCAAGCGCGAATCCCGGCAGGCGGTGGAGTTACTTGGCCGCATCTTCCGCTATCTCCACCCGCGCAATCGCCGCACGCGCGATGCGAATTTTTACATTGTCGGCGATCTTCAGAATAATCGTATCGCCGTCCATACCATTGATGGTGCCGTAGATGCCGGAGGTGGTGACCACCTTGTCTCCGTTCTTGATCGCGGAGAGCATCTCCTGCACCTTCTTGCGCTGCCGCGACTGCGGCAGAATCACCAGGAAATACATGATGCCGAACATGAGCGCCAGGGGAACCAGAAAAGTACTAAGGCCTCCCAAGGGATTGCCGCCCTGCCACATCCAAAATGCCGCCAGATTCATTTTCTTTTGTGCCGCTCGTGCCCTTTCCAAACTTACCGCAATCTAATTATTCCGGAGCGATCCACTCGTGGCGCCGACCGAAGAGAAAAACCGTCACTGGAGCGGTGAATTTCTCCGCTTACCCTGCCTGCTCGATTCTCGTCCTGAGACTCGACCCGTTGCGGATTGCCGCAGCCTGGTGGCAGTCTAAAGCCGCCTGAGGCAGTTCGCTTCAGGCTGGACCCTCATTATAGCGGGCACACAGCTCTGACGCGAATTTTTCAAGGTGTCCAAAAGTGATAGCTTCTCGGATTTGACGCATGGTGTCAAGGTAAAAGTGGACGTTGTGGTGGGTGGCCAGGATCGCCGCGGTGAGCTCTCCGGCGGCAAACAAGTGCCGAAGATAGGCGCGCGTGTAACGGCGGCAAACACTGCACGAACAATTCGCATCCACCGGCCGCTGGTCCTCGATATAGCGAGCGTTCTTGATCAGCACGCGGCCCTCGCTGGTATACAGGCAGGCGTGGCGCGCCGCACGCGTCGGCAACACGCAATCCATCATGTCAATGCCTCGGGCAACGTACTCGGCCAACTGTTCCGGGCGCCCAACGCCCATGAGGTAGCGCGGGCGTTCCTGGGGAAGGAGAGCCGTGACCTCTGCGGTCATTTCGCACGTAACTTCATGCGGCTCGCCGACCGCCAGGCCGCCGACGGCGTAGCCCGGGAAATCTACTTCGAGCAATTGCCGCGCGCTCTCGCGCCGCAGATCGGGAAAAGTGGCGCCTTGCACGATGCCGAACTGCCACTGCGGCTGCTCTCCGTTGTGCAGTGCGGCCTCCAGAAAATGCTCTCTTGCGCGGCGCGCCCATTCGGTGGTGCGTTTCAGCGCCGCTTCGGCCACTTCGCGGGGCGCGGGCGTTTCGATGCACTCATCCAGCGCCATGGCGATGTCCGCACCAAGAGCGAGTTGGATCTCCGCCGCTTTTTCCGGCGTGAGCAAATGCTCCGAACCATCCAGATGCGAGCGGAAGCGCACGCCGTCGTCGTTGATTTTCCGCAAGTCCGCCAGACTGAATACCTGGTAGCCGCCGGAATCCGTGAGGATCGCCCCGCGCCAGGACATGAACGCGTGCAGCCCGCCGAGTTTGCGGATCAATTCGTGGCCGGGCCTTAGATAAAGATGATAGGTATTGGCGAGGATGATGCGCGCGCCGAGTTCCTCAAGCGCTTCCTGCGTGAGGCCCTTGACGGTTGCGGCAGTCCCCACGGGCATGAATACGGGCGTCTCGATGACGCCTTGCGGCGTGGTCAGACGGCCGCGCCGCGCGCCGCTGGGATCAGTATGTAAAACTTCAAAGGATAAACTCACCTCTCCAGTGTATCAGGAGAAAATGAACGCGATGCCCACACGCAAGACCAGGTAAACCGCCATCACGGTGAAGGCAATCGTGAACGGCCTGCCACCCTTTAGCTTTTTGGGATTGGTCGCGGTGAATCCGATCGCGATCAGCAGCAGATACCAGATCACAAAAACATCCACGTTCTTGCAGAGCGCATCGAGCCACTTGGGCACGTCATCCGGCAAAAACGCTGCCACGTTTGTGGCTACGGGATTTTGCAGGTCCACCGTTCCCATGGGTTTAAGAAAGATCACCAATAGGAATAATAGGCTATTGATATAACTGGGCACAAAGGCGTGCGACACGATCCCCAGCGACGTCTTGAAATCCGTGTTCGCGCCGCCAAGCAGGTTGTACGACCCCCACATCACCAATGTCACGACGAGAAGACCGATGATCGGCACGAGCGGGACAGATATGTAAGTGCTGATAGGCGCAATTTTCGCTCCCGTTTCGATCTGCTGCTGCTTCTGCTCCGCACTAAGCTGCGACGCGCGCGGACTCTTCTCGATCTGCTGGCTCACGTACTCCCGCCAGTTCATCCTCTGATTCAGGCTGACTGCCGCGAGCACTCCAAGCACGGCCATGATAGCCATGGGAAGCAACCAGCTCGGTTTACGCACGATGTCTTCAAACGTAGCTTTCGGTGAGAATAAGACGCCCACTATGCGGCCAAGCGGTGAAATGGCCGCCCGCGGTTCCGCGGCGGGTACAGGTGTAGTTGCCATCGAGGACTCCTCCCTATCGGTTTGCACGTGCTTCTGCTGTGAGTTCTACGAAAACAATGGGGGGAAAATATCACAGAAGGGGATTGCTGGGTAGCTCCGGAACGGCCGCTAGCAACTCCAGGGTGTAGTCCGCCTTCGGCTCCGACAGGATCATCTCCGCGGGGCCGAATTCCACGAGTTGCCCGGCGCGCATCACCGCGATGTGCGAGGCGAGCTGCGCCACCACGGGCAGGCTGTGCGAAATGAAAATGTAGGTCAGCCCCAGTTCAGCCTGCAATTCGCGCAGGAGCAGAAGCACCTGCGCGCCGACGGAAACATCCAGCGCGGAGACCGGTTCGTCCGCCACCACCAGCTTGGGTTTCAGGATCAGCGCGCGTTCCGCTGGACAGGCTCCTGCCGAAACCGATTGGTCAAGTTTTCGCGAGCCACAGGCTTTGGGTTACGAGCGAAGACTTTCCTAGGCAGCGGCAGGGGTCGATTGCTTTCGCCTGTACCAGTAACCCAATGCCGCGAACAGAAGGACGGCAGGCACGCCGGTCAGTCCGCACGCGATAAAGAAGATGCCGTAGGCGTGAATGAGGCCGTGCGTTGTGCTCAGGCTTTCAACCTCGGCGCCGGAAAAACCCTTCAAGATCTTTCCCAGCCAGGCATAGGTTGAACTCAAGAGCGCATACTGCGTGGCCGTGTATCCTATGTTGGTGAGACTCGACATATACGCGACCAGCGCAACGCCTGCAAAGCTGATGCCGAAGTTGTCACTCGCCATGACCAGAGCGAAGAGAGGAATGCTCGCGCCCGCGAACGCGAGAGTCGCATACGCGGCAATCGCAGCTGCCTGCAAAATGCCCCCGATGATGAGCGCGCGCATGTAGCCTAGCTTCAGCGTGCAGAATCCGCCCGCGGCGATGCCTGCAAACGTGGCGATGAGTCCGATTGAACCGCGCACCGCTCCGACTGTTTCCTTCGAAAGACCGATGTCATGGTAGTAGGGATTCGACATCGGCCCCATAATGAAGTCCGGCAGCCGGTACAGGCTGATTGCCGCTAACATCACAAGCGCGAGCCAGCCATGTGCGCGGAAGAAAGCAGTGAACGGTCCCACAACAGCGTCAAAGAAACCGCGCGACGTCCAAAGCGGCGCTTCGCGCTCTTTTTCATCCATCACCGCATCCGCGCGCTCCGGTTCCTTCGCGAAGCAGGTCGTGATTATTCCAACGGCCATAAATGCGCCGTAAATACCGTACGACATGCGCCAGCCCACGATCGCTGCCACGATGAGGATAAGGGAATCCGTGGCCAGGAGCGCCAGGCGATAGCTTAACTGATAGGCAGACGCGAGGAGGCCTTGTTCTTCTTTGTCGTCTGTCGATTCAATTCGCCAGGCATCGACCACAATGTCCTGTGTCGATGAGGCGAACGCGACGACGAGCGCAAGAGCGCCGAGTCGGCCGAGCCCGGCTTGCGTGCCGGTTCCTCCCATGGCGAACAGCGCCAGCCCGACGACGATCTGCGAGAACATCATCCATCCGCGCCGATGTCCGAGCCGCTTAAACAATGGCAAATCGACGCGATCCATCACGGGAGCCCACAGAAACTTCAGCGAATAGGCAATGCCCACCCAGGAAAGAAACCCGATCGCCGTCAGCGAGGTGTGTTCATCGCGCAGCCAGTAGCCGAACGTATTTCCGACCAGGAGAAAGGGGAGGCCTGAAGAAAATCCGAGCAACAACATCGCCAGCGTTTTGGGCCGCAGGTAATCGGCGATCCGGTGCTTGTGCGGACTCACGCGTTCATTGTCTATCGGAGCCTCACGAAACTCAACTCCGTGCTCCACAAAAAGTCCGTCTGCACTTGAAAAGGTGCGCAACTTCGCGCCCGCGTACCTCGCTCTACTCCGGCTCGCTTAAGTTCGCCAGAGATTTGCGTTGAGCGTCTGCGGCGCTCAGGAAAGCTTCACCGCTCACGCGCGCTCCCGGCGGCAACAATCCCATCAACGCGAGGGCCAACATCGTCTTGCCGCTGCCGGACTCGCCGACGAGCCCCAACGCTTCGCCGAGGGCGATGCGCAGCGACACGTCGTCTACCGGCCGCACCCATCCCGCGGCTGTGGGGAGTTCCACGGTCAGAGAATGAATGCGCAACAATTCGTCCATCGCCCTATCATACGGTTTCGCCGTGGCGCTGGGGAAGAAAGCCAGAGTTGTTGTGCGACCGCTCAGCAGTTCTCGATAGCACAAACTCGGTGGCTCTCCCATCCAATAAGCAGGAGCGGCGGCTAGAATGGAGTTCATGAGTAACATCACCTGTCCTCTTTGCGGCTCGCCCATCAAACAACGGGGGTTTTTCGGGCAGGGAAAACCGTTTTGCGTCCAGTGTGGCTGGAATCTGGAGCGGGCAGAGAGTTCACTGAGAGAAAAGGCGCGCGTTCCGCAGTTCGTACTCGTGGCCTTTGCAATCATGGCGATTGGGTTGTTCTGGGTTTCCTCCAACGCAAACCGAGGTGACCACCTGTTCCCCGCCCTTCCGATACTCGCCATCTTTGTGCTGGCGGGTGGAATGCCTCTTTGGAGCTATCTATCCACGAAGCGCGCCATTGCGCTCGCGAGATCTAGCGCACCTGTGCAGGGAGTACAGGGCCAGCCTCTCCCCGATGCATTTTTGCAGAGAATTCAATCTCTGCCGCGGCCACGCCGCATCCGTTTTCGTTTTCCCGGAGCCTCTGTCGTGATTGTGGTGTTCGCCTTTGCCTTCCTCATTGCCATCCTGTTTTTCGGTGTAGCCCGAAGTGGGGCACCGGTCGCGTCAAAGAATGCCACGCCGGTACCGCCAGTGATCTTTTTAGGCGCGATTGTTTTTGTGGGTCTGGTTGTAGGCATCGTGATCATTCCGGCGGTGCTGAAGGAAAAGCGTAACCGTCCTCTCTTCCAGGACGGAGAAGTGACCGCAGCCCGCGTGCTGGCGCAACGCACCGTAGCCCAGGGCAAGACCAGCTACAGTCAAATTGATTATGAGTTCCGCGCTTCCGATGGCCAGACGATCCGCAACTCCGAGCGGGACCTAAGCCGGAAGGTCTTCGAGGACATGCTCATTCCGGTTTTCTACGACCCCGTCAATCCTTCGCGCGGCGCGGCGCTCTGCGCCAGCTACTCCAAGTTGCCTGACGCTGAGGGCTGAGATTCATCGCTTGGCGAGCGGAAGGACGAATTTCAGCGCGGTGTGCGTCTCGGAAAATCCGGCGACCTTTACGTCCTTCCATCCCGCCTTCCTTCCGGCAGCCAAGACCTCCCCTTGGGTGATGGCTTTTTGCCCCTTTGGATAGACAATCCAGAGCGCGCCATCCTTCTTCAGAAACGCCGTCAGGCTCTTGATCTTTGCCAGTTCGTTAGCACTCCCCGCACCAAAAAAGATGATGTCGCAATCCTTCACCGGCCTTCCAGGCGCCAGCTTGCCCGCTCGCTCTTTCAATTTTTTCAGGAAGTCGCAATCCGCGATGCCGACTGCGGAAATCGTTTGCCCTTTCTTCACTCCCAGTTTTTCAATGACGGTTTTAGGGTGAAGAATCTTGTGCGCCCATTTCTCCGCGTGCGTGCCTAGAATGAAAACTGCTTTTCCGCCGGGAAATTCGATGAGCAATTCACCATCCACAGCTTTGGCCGAGTGCATTTCGTGGAACGCAATCCTCAGCCGGAACTCCCCGCGAAACAGAATCTCGCTGGTTTCCAGCAGCGCCTTGCCTGTCGATTCCTGTTTGCCAAAGCGAACGACGCACGTCAGCTCGTTCCCCATGCGTTCCTCTCCTCCAAGGGTGAATCCCCGCGAGATGCGGCCCCAAAATAAAGGGACCGCAATAGTAAACTATCAGGCTCCGTGGCCGCTAGCGCATCAACGCGAGTCGCTTGAAAGCTGCTGCGGGCGCAGCGCGGCTTCCGGTATTTCTTCACCGCGATGTTTGTGTCGCTGTTCGGCAACGGCATGAAATTCATCGGGGTGAGTTGGCAATTCATCGAAACGGATTGCTTGTGCGCCGGAATCTTCTCCTCTTTCCAATATTGCACCGAAAAGCGCAAGAACTTGCTGGACACAGCGCACGGCAAATTCTTTGCGGGTGGCGTTGCCCGGTCCTAATCTGGAACGGGAGACAATCCATGGACGATGCGCGCTTCCCCAAGATCATTTATTTCCTGATGCTCGTGGCGGGCCTTTTGCAGTGGGTGCGATTCTATCCGCTGCTGCCCGAAAGAATGGCATCGCATTTCGGCTACGACGGCACCCCCAACGGTTGGATGCCCAAGGACGCATTTTTTCTTGTGATGTCCCTAGCAGTGGGCTTGACCGGCGTGATCACTTTTCTTACGCCGCACCTCATTGCCGCTCGCCCTGACAACCGCGTCAATCTTCCGCACAAGGACTATTGGCTGGCACCCGCGCGCCGCGCGAAAACTTTTCGTTTCATCGCCGCGCAGATGGCCTGGTTCGGCTGCGCCATCCTGTTCATCGTCCTTTTTGGCTCGTTTCTCGCGATGCGGGCCAACTTTTCACTGGACGGCCATTTCGACAACGACACCATGATCAAAGTGATGGCCGCATTCCTCTTCGTGACGGTTCTCTGGATCGTTCATTTCGTACGTCACTTCTATCGCCTGCCGGCGGATTCCTCTGCCCGCCGCTGAGGCAAGTTGGCGTTTTTGTTTCTCTCGCTACTTCTTTGCGCGCACATCGCGCGAATCTTCATTGACTCGCACACTGCAAGGGACTAGCGTATCGAACTAGAAGTCGGCGGTGTCATTCGTCCATTGCGAAGCGACCCCAGGTTCCCGCTCAACGCGGGGCCGCGTTCGCCAAATTCAACGCCCGTGAACGTCCGGTCCTTACCTTTGCCCCGGCATAGCGGCAGACGAGTTGGCACGTAGCGCGCTTCTATGCTTTCTCCAGTTCTCAGGACGGAGGCCATGAAAAAATATCTCATCGTGATCGAAGAAACGGGAGCGGGTTATGCCGCCTATTCCCCGGATTTGCCCGGCTGCGTTTCGTCGGGCCGCACGCGCAACGAAGTGGAGCGCAACCTGCGCGCCGCGCTGGCGCTGCACTTGAATGACTTGCGCGCGGAAGGCCAATCGGTCCCCGAACCGCATACTTATTCCTCTTATATGGAGCTTCTTCCCTGAGCAAATAGAAAAACGCCCGGCTTTCACCGGGCGACTGCTGTACGAGTTTCGCTATTCGAGTTCCGTGTGCCCTAGAGCTAGTGAAAGGCACGATCGGTGATTGGCGCACAGTTGTTCCAAAACTTAGGTTAAGATCATGAAGGTACGAGATGTGATCCGGCTTTTGGAAGCCGACGGTTGGTACCTTGTGCGAACACGAGGTAGTCATCGTCAATACAAACATCCGGCAAAGCGGGGCTTGGTGACATTGGCTGGCAAACCCGCTGAAGATCTGGCGCCGGGGACTCTGAATAGCGTCATGAAACAGGCGGGACTCAAATCATGAAGAAGTATCTTATTGTTATCGAAGAAACTAGTACAGGCTTTTCCGCTTACTCGCCCGACCTGCCGGGCTGCGTCGCGACGGGTGCAACGCGAGCGGAAGTTGAAAAGAACATGCGCGAGGCGATCTCTTTCCATCTGGATGGGCTGCGCGAGGATGGCGAACCTGCTCCTGAACCACGCACATACTCCACCTATGTCGAACTGCCCGCATAATCGGGGATGAGGGCAGAAAACAACACCTCTCTTTTGTTTTGAATTTCGCTTTTCTATAAATAATCGCGCGAGGGCCCTTCCAGGAACGCCCGCAGCTTGCGCGAGCGCGAGGGATGCCGCAGCTTCCGCAGCGCTTTCGCTTCGATCTGACGGATGCGTTCGCGCGTGACGGCGAAGGACTGGCCCACTTCCTCCAGCGTGTGCTCGCTGCCGTCGTCCAGGCCAAAGCGCATCTTGATGACTTTTTCTTCGCGAGGCGTCAGCGTCTTCAACACCGACGACGTCTGCTCCTTCAAATTCAGGTTGATGACCGCATCCGAGGGCGACACCACCGCCTTGTCCTCGATGAAGTCTCCAAGATGCGAATCCTCTTCTTCACCAATGGGAGTTTCTAGCGAGATCGGTTCCTGCGCGATTTTCAGGATCTTGCGCACCTTGGACACCGGGATGTCCATGCGCTTGGCGATTTCCTCGCTGGTGGGCTCGCGGCCGAGTTCCTGCACCAGTTGGCGGCTGGTGCGCACCAGTTTGTTGATGGTCTCAATCATGTGCACGGGAATACGGATGGTGCGCGCCTGATCGGCAATGGCGCGGGTGATGGCCTGACGGATCCACCAGGTCGCATAAGTGGAAAACTTGTAGCCGCGGCGCCACTCGAACTTGTCCACGGCCTTCATCAGGCCGATGTTGCCTTCCTGAATGAGGTCCAGAAACTGCAGCCCGCGATTGGTGTATTTCTTGGCGATGGAAACGACGAGCCGGAGGTTCGCTTCAATCAATTCCTTCTTGGCTTGTTCCGCTTCCGCTTCGCCGCGCTGAATGATAGTGAGCGTCCGCTTCAGTTCGGTCAGCCCAACCTCGCTGGCCTCCTCGATGTCCTTCAGCTCGGAGCGCCGCGTGCGCAACTCGCGACGCGCTTCCGCGGCGTTCTCGCCCTTGGATAAGTCCGCGCGGCGCTCCAGGCGGCCCGCTTCGCGCTCAAGCGACTGCAGCCGCTCGACCGTGCCGCGCATCTTGTCCACCAGGCGCTTTTTCTCGAACGGGTTGAAGTCGATGCCGCGAATTTCCAGGGAAATTTCCACGCGCGTGCGGGCCACGGCCCACTTCGCGCGCACGTACGTCCGCTTCTTCGATTTGGCCGTGTTGTCGAGCTTGACCGCCTGCTTCAGCGCCAGTTCGTAGAGCTTGGCGATTTTGTCGATGTGCTTGAGCGTCTGCTTGGTTTTGTTGGCGATCTTTTCTTCGGTGAGCTCCTCGTCGTCAAACTGGACGATTTCCTTGATGGACCGCGCGCCCTTCCGCAGGTCATCCCCGACGGCGATGAGCTCCTTGATCACGATGGGCGAGCGCGTGATGGCCTTCATCACCACCAACTGCCCACGCTCGATGCGCTTAGCGATGGTCACTTCGCCTTCGCGCGTCAGCAGCGGCACCGTGCCCATTTCCCGCAGGTACATGCGCACCGGGTCGTTCGTTTTTTCCAGCGAGCCGGGGGTCAGGTCCAGGTCGCCGCCTTCTTCCGCGTGGGCATCGTCCTTGACCACGGCGTCGTGGTCGCCCTGCTCGATGGACACTTCCACGGCGCGCGCCGCTTTGGCCGATGCGGCGTCTTCATAAATCTCGATTCCATTGCGTTCGAAGGTGGTGAGCAGGTCATCGATTTCTTCCGATGAATGCACTTCCGCGGGGAGCGAGTCGTTGACCTCGTCGTACAACAAATAGCCGCGCTCCTTGCCGACGGCAATGAGCTGCTTTACCGCATCATATTTTTCTTCCAAGCCCGTAGCCGCCACAACACTCCTCCCGCACATCTATCCGGATACTTCATTGCTGGTATCAGGCGGGCAAGGCACCACACTCCTCATACCGAGCTCGAACGGACGGCTCAAGATATCGAAGGGGAGGTATGCTATCCTCCGCGAAGCTCTTAATTTTTTCTGTGAAGCCCTGTATGCCGCGCCCTTTGCCTGCTGCTGGCCCACGCTTAGCCCGCCTGCCGAACCGATCCCTAACGGTTCCTCGGCAACCCACGCTAATATATGGATGCCCGGGGGAGCGAAACCGTTATCCGCATAACCTTTCTACGCTACACCTTTAACTCCTGCCAAGTCAACCATTTCCTTGCAAAAAATCGGAGCCGCCCGGTCATCTTTCCTGCCGCAAACGGCCTAGCCTTCTGCCGCCAGCCGCTTCATCAATTCCTGCTTTCGCGTCAGCAGTTCGCGCAGGTCCGGCCGTGCTGCGTTGGCCTCGATGCTGCGCTGTACTTCGGCGAGTTCCTGCTCGATCTGCCTGCGCCGCAGCGCCTCCAGGCAGCTCTCTGCTTCTTCCCAGGTGCCTTCCTGGGCAGGCTCGAACAAAATCTCGAAAAGCATGCGGCGGTCGCGCTCCTCCAGGAGCGCCCCGATTTCCGTGGCCTGCATGGGCTGATCGGAAAGTGCGGCCACGATGAGCGCGGCAAAGACTTTTTCCGTTTCCAGGCCCCGGTATAGCCCACCCTGCTGCAGCCGCTGCGCCAACTCGCGCCGGAATCCTTCCGCTTCCATCAGCATGCGTATCAGCCGGCGCTCGATCGGCTTGGCGCTCTTTCCCACCAGTTCGGGCTGCGTTTTCACCTCGCTACGCCGCTCGGCCGCGGCTTTGCTCAGCGCCGCGCGCAACACCGGCTCATCGATGCGCAATTGCTGCGAAATTCGCGTGGCCCATTCCGAGCGCAACAGCCGGTTGGGAATCTTCTGCAAATAGGGCATCAGGAAATTCAAGGCGCGCAGTTTCCCTTCACCGGTCGTCAAATCCATTTGCCGCGCCCGCGCAATCAGGTAATCCACGTAGGGCGGCGCATCTTTCAACGCCTTGATGTACGCCTCCGCGCCCTTCTCCCGGATGAACAAGTCCGGATCGGCTTTCTTGTCACCAATGGCCGGGAGCGCCAGCACGCGCACCTCGAAATCCTGCTCAAGGAGCAGCGAAATGGAGCGTTCCGTGGCCGCCTGCCCCGCCGCGTCCGGGTCGTAGTTCACGATCACGCGCTTCGTGAACCGCCCCAGCAATTTGATCTGCGGCTCGGCCAGGCTCGTGCCACAACTCGCCACCACGTTGCTGATTCCCGCGCGCGCCACCGCGATCGCATCCATGTAGCCTTCCACGAGGACCGCGAAGTCCTCCCGCCGGATGGCGTCCTTGGCACGGTCCATGTAATAGAGCACGTTGCTTTTTGAGTAGATGGGCGTTTCCGGCGAGTTCAGATATTTTGGCAGGTCGTCGCCCAGCGCACGGCAGCCGAACGCCACCACTTTTCCGGATTCGTTCGCGATGGCGAAAGTGATGCGGCGGCGAAACCTGTCAAACAACCGCCCGCTTTGGTCCCGCGAAATCAGCCCTGAATCCGCCAGCAACTTCTCTGCATATTTTTGTTTTAGGTAGCGCAACAGCGCATCCCCGCCGCTGGGTGCATAGCCGATGCCGAATCGCGCGACGGCCTCGGCATTCAGGCCGCGATCCTCCAGATAAGCGCGCGCCGCTTTTCCCTCCGCCGTGGTCTCGAGTTGCTTCACGAAAAACGCTTGCGCTTCGCGGTGCATCTCTACCAGGGCGGCCCGCTGCTGATTCTCTTTCCGTTCTTCTGGCGAACGCTCCTTTGGGCGCGGAATCGCGATGCCGCATTTTTCGGCAACGATGCGCACGGCCTCCGGAAACTGGCACTTCTCCATCTCCATCACGAAACTGAAAACGTCTCCGCCCTTCCCGCAGCCAAAACAATGGAAGATTTGTTTCACGGGATGCACCGCAAACGACGGCGTCTTTTCCCCGTGGAACGGGCACAACCCCGTGAAATTCTGCCCGCTCTTCTTCAGGCGCACATATTCGCCCACCACGCGGACGATGTCCGCCTGTTGTTTCACCTTATCCGCAAATGATCCCGCTTCCGCCATTTCCCCGGTCTATGTTCTCAAATCCACGACTGTGATCGCTTTGCCCCCGTGTTCTTCGGTTTCAAATTGAGCATGCGCAACGAGAGGATGCGATTTCAGGAACTCCCCCAGCCCACGCCGCAACGCGCCCGTGCCGTGGCCATGGATGATGCGCACCTGTTGGCGATTCGCCAGTGCTGCTTCGTCGAGGAACTTGTCCACGCGCTCGCTCGCCTGCTCGACCGTCATGCCGATCACATTGATCTCGCCCAGTGCGCCGCCTTCGCTGGACTGCGCGCTCACGGTGACGTTTTCCCGTTTCGCGGGCTGTACCACCACCTTCCCTGCCAGCGCGCTTTCGATTCCCGTGATCTCTTCCACAGCTACCTTCATCCGCAGCGGTCCGGCTTCAATTTCCGCTGACGAGCCCTCCACGCGCCGCAGAATCACGGCCTTGCTGAAGCCTCGCACGCGCACTTTCACTCCCGGCTGCAGCTTTTCGAGGCTCACCGCTTCGAGCGATTCGGGTTTCACGCCCAGATCCTGCTGCGACTCTGAAATCGTCTGCACAACGGCGGCGTTCAGCTCTTCCTTGGCCTCACCGCGCACATCCTGCATTTTACGCCGAGTTGTTTTTTCGAGTTGTGCGCGCAGTTCCCGCTCCTTCACGGCATCCAGGACTCGCGCCACATTTTCCTCGAAGCGCTTTTGCATTTCCGCGAACTTCTGCTCCAGTTCCGCGATGCGCTGCTTCTGCCGCTCTACCCATTCCGCGCGCAGCTTGCGCCGCTCTAGTTCCAGGGCATGGCGTTCGTCCACCATCTGTCGTTGCATGATGTCGAGTTCGTCCCGGCTGCGATGCAAGTAGGCGATCAGGTCCGCGGCTTCGCGCGACTCCGGGGTTAGGAGCGAGCGCGCCTGTTCAATGATCGAATCTGCAAGCCCCAACCGCTGGGCGATCGCAATTCCGCTTGACCCGCCGGGCACGCCTACCATCAATCGGAAGGTTGGCCGCAGGTTCACGTCGTCAAATTCCACCGCGGCATTCACCACGCCTGGCGTTGTCGAAGCATACGTCTTCAGGCGGTCGTGGTGCGTGGTCGCCAGCACAAAGCAGTTCTTCTTGTGAAACTCGTCCAGCAACGCCACCGCCAGAGCCGCTCCCTCTTCCGGTGCCGTGCCTGTTCCCATTTCATCCGCCAGCACCAGAGATTTCGCCGTGGCTTCCTCCAGCATGGACTTCAGGTTCAGCATGTGCGCCGAAAATGTGGAAAGGTCCGCGGCGATGGATTGCTCGTCGCCAATGTCCACCAGCACGCGATCGAACAGCGGTAGAACCACGCGCTGCGCCGCCACGGGAATCCCCGCCTGGGCGGACAGCGCCGCCACTCCGGTGGTTTTCAGCGCCACGGTCTTGCCGCCGGTGTTCGGCCCGCTGATCACCAAGAGACGCTCTTCCCCGCTCAGCGCAAGCGATATGGGCACAATCGCACAATTCTCTTTTCGCAACTTGTCTTCCAGCACCGGGTGCCGCGCGGCGTCCAAGCGCAATTCGGCGGCGGCGGAAAACTCCGGCACGCACGCATCAAAATCCCGCGCAAAGCGCGCCCGCGCGAACACACTGTCGAGCACTGCGATCGTTTCCGCGGCGGCTTGCAGCGGCCCCTGCATTTCGCGCAGGCGATCCGTAAGTTCCTTCAATATCCGGAAAATCTCCGCCGCCTCGTCTTCGGCAAGTTGCACCAGTTGGTTGTTGGTCTCCACCGTTTCGAAGGGTTCGACAAACACGGTTTGTCCCGTGCCGCTCGCGCCGTGCACCACGCCCTGCACGCTGCGCCGATGCTCCGCGCGCACGGGAATCACGAAGCGGTCGTTCCGCAACGTGACGTAGTCTTCGCCCGCCTCCGCCTGTCTGGCGCGCAGAATCTGTTTCAGTGTGCGCTGGATGGACTCGCGCGTCTGCATAATGCTGGCGCGAATCCGGCGCAAAGCGCTCGATGCGTCGTCGCTGATTTCTCCATTCGGCAGCACGCATCGTTTGATCGCGGCCTGCAAATCCCGAAAATCCGCCAGCGTCGCGCAACGCGCCGCCAACAGCGGGAATTTGGCCGCCTCTTCGCGGAACTGCTGCCGCAGCCACGCCGACGTTTCCAGCAACGAACCAGCATCCAAAAATTCCGCCGGCTCCAGAACCACTCCGGGCGCATCCAGCTTTTCCAGCCACGGCGCCGGATCGGCCAGCGCTCCGAATCCCAATTCGCGTTCCGCGCGCAGCCACTCCCGTCCTTCGCGGATCAGTGCAAAGGCACTTTCCAGCGCGGCGCGATTCGTTCCCGGCTCAAGTTCGCCGACATGACGCCTTCCCGGCGCGCACGTCGTCCGCAACCGCAACAATTCCCGCAGCTTGTCGAATTCGAGTACTGCTTGCGCCGATCGCGACATTCTATCTACTTGCCTCTCTTCATTTCCTCAGCCAGATACCTGGCTGCCTCTTCCGGTGTCGCGGAAGTGTGCACCACCTTCCCGTTGGCCTCGCCCCAAACCCGCGATCCACTTGATGCCCGCGGTTCCTGCTCCACTTCCCGCACCCGCTCCAGAATCGGCTGCCAAAAATCCCCCAGCACGGCAAAGGGTTTCCTCGCCATCACCGATTTGTTCAGCATCTCCCAAACCACCGCGAGTTCCACCAGTGTGCCCGTGCCGCCTTTGCAAGCCACAAATCCATCCGCCAGCCGTACCAATTCAAACAGCCGCTCTTCCCAAGTTTTCATTTTTATCTCGACGTCAACCCACTCGTTCACCTTGCGCCCGAAAAATTCCGCGGTCACGCCGTACGTTTTTCCGCCGGCTTCTTTCGCGCCGCGCGACGCCGCCTCCATGACGCCGCCATAGCCACCGCTGCATACGGCGAAACCCCGCTCTGCCAGCCGGCGCCCCAACTCGCGCGCCTCCGCGTACTCCGCGTCGCCTTCGTACGGGCGCGAACTGCCGAATACCGTGACGATCCGTTCGTCGTCCATGCCTTCCTTGTCCGCTTCCGTAATTACTTCTTTACTGCTTCACGTCAAATTCTTCCACCATAGCCATGCACAATCCCTCCAGCGCGTCGTGCACCTCATGATCCTGCACGCTCTCGTTGTTGCTCAAGAACGAGAAAATCAGACGCCTCCCGCCCGGCGTATCGGCAAAGCCGGAAAGCGTTTGCACATGCGTGACCGATCCCGTCTTCGCGTGAATCCTTCCCATCATCCCGGCCTTCTTCATGCGGTCGCTGAGCGTCCCGTCGATTCCCGCCACCGGCAACGAGCCGAAGAAGACTGGAAACCAGGATTGCTTTTGCGCGTACAGCAGCAATGCCACCAGGGCCCGCGGCGTCACCAAGTCGTGCCGCGACATTCCTGATCCATCCTCCTGCACCACATCTCCCGGCGCAATTCCCGCCCTGGCATAGAACTCCTCGGGGAATTTCGGCAGATCGTCCGACTTGGCCCAGCGCCCCTGCTGCCGCGCCGCGGTGCGCAACAATATCTCGGTGTGCAGATTCTGGCTGATTTTGTTCACCAGTTTCAGCGTGTCCTCCAGCGGCAGCGACACATGCTCCGCCAGCACCGTGCGCGAGGCTTCCGCAGGGTCGGGCTCGTGGTTCGCCCGGACTGTTCCCCAGAATTTCACCCCGCGGTCGGCCAGCAGCCGTGCCAGCGCGCTCGCCGCATTTTGCGCGGGCTCCTGAATCGCCAAAACTCGCTTTTGCGGCGCACTTTTTGCCGGCAGTGTGCCGCTCACCACCACCATAGTTGAGCCCGGTTCGCGCACCAGCGTCAGGTCCGCCTTCTCTGCCTTGTCCGAAGTCGTCACCTCGTTCTTGAGCGCGAAGTCGGGCGTCGCGGGTTCCACCACTCCCACGGTGGCATCCCCGGCCTTCTCTCCCGGAGTCAGCGTCAACGTGACCGTATTGTCGTCCAACACGATCGCGGAGATGGCTGCGCCGTACTCCCACACCATGTCGTCAATTTCCCAGCCATCGGGATAGCGATCGCGGGGAAAATAGCTGTCATCCCCGACGATGTCTCCGGTAATCTCCTTTACCCCGCGCGCCACTATTTGATCCGCCAGCTCGATCAGGAGTTTTTCCGGCGGCCCGTCAAACTCCTCTTTCACGTCAAAGGGAAATTTGCGATTGGAGAGATTGGGGTCGCCCCGTCCAACGAGAATCAAGTCACCCGAAAGGACTCCCTGCGCAATCGCGCCGTGCGTCTCCACCGTGGTACGGAATCGGAAGCCGGGCCCCAGTTTGTCGAGCGCCAGCGCGGTCGTGAGCAGCTTCATGTTGGAAGCCGGAGTGAAGTACCGGTCCGCGTTTTTCTCGTAGAGCGTTTCTCCCGTCGCCGCGTCAACCACCAGCACGCCCCACTCCCCCTTGTTCACCGGTGCCGTGCTCACCAGGCTCTCGGCCCTCTCCGCGAACCGCTCCCGCGCCTTCTTCTCCGGCGCTTCTCCGCCTTTCCCAGCGGCTTGCTGCGTCGCGGGCAAACTTTGCGGACGCGCTACGCCCGCAACGCTCCCCAGGCAGGCAGCTAGCAAACTGCAAAGCGCAAGCCCCACTACGACTCTGGTTTTGTTCGCCATAATTCCTCTATTGGCAAAAGCCACCGCATGAAAGTATATTCGAAAGCCTGCGGGAGCTCCCTACGGCGAAGTTCCACGGGGGCGGAGCAGGCACGGTTTCCTCGAGATGGCTTCGACTCGCCGATTCCGCCGCCCAGACCATTTCGTCATAAACTATGGGAACTTAATAGCAAATAAGGTGGCAACGCATGAAAAAGATATTTCCCATTCTCTTGGCTTATTCGCTCATCGCCCTCCCGCTGCAGGCCGATGACAAGAAGGAAAAAGACCGGCTGGAAAATTGCGGCACGGTGGTCCAGGAGATCATGGATATCCCGGACAACATCCCCCAAGACCTGATTGACAAAGCCGATTGCATCATCATTTACCCGTCCGTCGTCAAGGCCGCCTTCGTCTTTGGCGCCAGCTATGGCCGCGGCGCCATGACTTGCCGCACCGGCGAGAATTTCACGGGGCCCTGGAGCGCACCGACGATGATGGCACTGGAAGGCGGGAGTTTCGGCCTGCAGATCGGAGCGCAAGCCACGGATTTCGTGCTCCTGGTCATGAACGAACGCGGCGCCAAATCCATCCTCAGCAGCAAAGTGACACTCGGCGCCGACGCTTCCGCTGCTGCAGGTCCCAAGGGACGCAATGCCGAGGCCTCCACCGACGTCACGATGCGCGCGGAAATCCTCTCCTACTCCCGTGCCCGCGGCCTCTTTGCTGGCATCTCCCTGGCCGGCTCTACGGTTCGCCCGGACAATAGCGCCAACGAAAGCCTTTATCACAAGAGAGTGGATCCCGGCGACCTCATCTTCAAGGGCGTCGAGCCCGTGCCTCCCTCAGCGCAAAAAATGATTTCCTATCTAAACCAGAAGTCTCCCAAGAACCGATCATCCGGCAAAGAGATCTAACTCCTTCATATCATTCAAGATCCGCTGCAGAGCCCCGGCCGGCTTGCGGGGCTCTTCTTGTTGACATAGACGGCTAAATGACCTATAGTCACGTATGAATGGAGGTCATTGTGCCCGATCTTCCCCTAACCCACCCCTCCAACCGCCGGGAACGTCACAGCATGGAGCTTCGCGAACGTCTTTTTCGCTCTGCCCTTGACCTGTTCGCCAAGCAAGGTTTTGCCGAAACCACGGTTGAAGACATCACCAACGCCGCCGACGTGGGCAAGGGTACTTTCTTCAACTATTTCCCCAGCAAGGACCACATCCTCCTGGCCTTTGCCGAAATGCAACTCGGAAAGCTTCGCCTCGCCGTCGAGGAAGCTCGCCGCACGTCCGTGCCCATGCCCCAATTCATGCGCTCGCTTGCGGCGCTCATGACACAGGAACCAATGCGCAATCCTGCCATCATTCGCGTCCTTCTCCAGGCCTTTCTCTCGAATTCCCAGGTTCGCCAGGCCATGCTCGATCTCCAGGCTCGTGTCCTGGCCTTTCACACAGAGATGATTCAGCTCGGCCAGGAACGCGGCGAGATTCGCGGCGACCTTCCTGCCGCGGACATTGCCTTGGTTTTTCGGCAGACGATCTTCGGCACCTTGCTTATCTGGTCGCTGTACGGCGATTCGTCGCTTCAATCGCGCATGGATTCCGCGTTTGAAATCATTTGGTCCGGCTTATTACCGAGAACGCCGGGTAACTTTTCGAATTCTGGCGTCGTACCTCCTGTATTCAGGTAAAGGGACAGGGCTTATGAATCGCAAGCGCATTGTAATCATTGTGGTGGTGGCCGCGGTAGCGGCCGTGGCCGCCTATTCCGCGGGGTGGTTCCATCACCAGACGCAATTGCAGGGCTCCGGCACGGTCGAAGCGCGCAACATTCGCGTCGGCTCAAAGGTCGGCGGACGCATCGATAAGGTCCTGGTCCTGGAAGGTGATTCCGTGGAACCGGGCCAGGTGCTGATTACGTTTGACGATCGCGAGTTAGAAGCTTCGCTCGCGCAATCGCGCGCCAATGCGGAGAAAGCGGAGCGCGGCTTCCGCCCCGAGGAAATCGCCGAAGCCCGCGCGTCAGCGGCTCAGGCAAAAGCCGAGTACGATCAGCGCAGAAACGGCTACCGCCAGGAGGACATTGACGCCGCGCAAGCCGACCTCGACCGCGCCACCGCGGACGAGGTGCGCACGCACCTCGATTTTCAGCGCTACGACGCACTCGCCGCGAAAGACCTCGTCTCCAAGCAGCAGCGCGATACTTCCGAAGCGAATTGGAAGATGGCTCTGGCCCAGAAGGATAACGCCCAGCAGAAGCTCGATGAACTCAAGCGCGGCTACCGCCCCGAGGAAATTGCCTCCGCGGAAGCCCGCTATCACCAGACGCAGGCCACGCTCGAAAAATTCGAGCGCGGCAACCGGCGTGAAGACATTGCCGCCGCACGCGCAGCCCTCGCCTACGATGAAGCGCGTTTCCGCGAGCGCCAGGTTCTTGCTCCCTCTGCCGCCTCGGTCGAAGTGCTGGATGTTCGTCCGGGCGATCTGATCGCCCCCAACGCGCCGATCGCCACGCTCCTGGAGCGGGACCAGATTTACGTGCGCATCTACATCCCGGAAACCCAGATTGGCCGCGTGCAACTCGGGCAGAAAGCCGAGATCCACGTGGATTCCTTTCCCAACCAGTCTTTTGCCGGGGTGGTCGAGCAGATCAACCAGCAGGCCGAGTTCCTGCCGCGCAATGTACAGACCGTCGAGGAGCGCGTTCACCAGGTCTTCGGCGTGAAGGTGCGCATTGACGATTCCTCCCACCGCGTCCGCGCCGGCATGGCCGCGGACGTGAAGCTTTCGGCTGCGAGTTGAATCGTGATCTCCTCAACACAGCCCTCCATTTCCGCGCAACACCTGGTCCGGCGTTTCGGCAATGTCACCGCCGTGAACGACGTCAGCTTCCGCGTGGAAAAGGGAGAAATCTTCGGGTTTCTGGGCCCCAATGGCAGCGGCAAAACCACGGTCATCAAGATGCTCACCGGGCTGTTGCCCCTCAGCGGAGGTCACGCCGAGGTCGAGGGATTCGATGTCAGCAAGGACGCCGAAGCCGTCCGCGAAAACATCGGTTACATGTCGCAAAACTTCAGCCTCTACACCGACCTTACTGTTGCCGAAAACCTCACCTTTTACGGGCGCATCTACGGCTTATCCAATGATCACCTGCGCAAACGCATGGACGATATTGTTCAGCTCAACGGCCTCGGCCCGTATGTCAATCGGCTGGCGTCGCAGCTTTCCGGAGGGTGGAAACAGCGCCTCGCCCTCGGCTGCGCCATGCTGCACGAACCCAAACTGGTCTTTCTGGATGAGCCCACGGCGGGCATTGACCCGGTGGCGCGCCGCCAGCTCTGGGACCTGCTCTTCGAGCTCTCCGGCCACGGCATCACTTTTTTCGTCACCACGCACTACATGGACGAAGCGGAGCGCTGCAGCCATGTCGGCTACATTTATTTCGGCCAGCTCATCGCCGACGGCACGCCGGACACGCTTCGTGAACTGCCTGATGTGCAACCCGCCGGCACCCTGCGCATCGAGATCACCACGCCACACGTGACGCGCGCGCTGCGGCTGGCGCGGCAGATTCCAGGCGTGCGCAACGCCACCATTTACGGGCAATCCATCCACGCGCTGGTTGACGAGCACTACGATCTGAACGGACTCCGCGATGAACTCCTGAAGAGAAACATCGTCGTCGCGGAGATTCGCCCGCTCGCGCCGAGCCTGGAAGATGTGTTCGTCGAGCTCACCAGCAAGCGCCAAGCGCAGCAGGAGGCCTCCCGTGAATAACCTCTTCCGCGGTTTCAGCGCCGTCTTTTACAAGGAATCCCTGCATATCCGCCGCGATTTCTCCACCCTGTTCTTTTCCCTGATCATTCCGATTCTGCAGATGTTTCTCCTTGGCTTTGCCATCGACACCAACATCCGCCAGATCAACACGGTCATTTACAATGCCGATGGGCGCCGCGAAAGCCGCGAACTCCTCGACCGCCTGAAGAATTCGGACACCTTTCACCTCATCCGGTATGTCAACAACGACCGGGACCTCAATGACGCAATTATTTCCGGCAGGTGCCGGGTGGGCGTAAAGATTCCCGTGGATTACTCCGACCGGCTGCTGCACCAAACCGGCGCGCAGGTTCTGGTGCTGATTGACGGCTCCGATTCATCGGTGGCGGGCCAGGCCATCAACGTCACCACCGCCATCGGCCTCGATGAATCGCTCCGCCGCGTCCTGGCCAACTCCGATGCAACCTTCCCGGTGGAGATGCGCCCGAAAATACTGTTTAATCCCGATTCGCGTTCGCCCAATTTCTTTTTGCCCGGCTTGGTGGCGGTTTTGTTGTTAAACGTGACGACCTTTCTCACCGCGTTTTCCATCGTGCGGGAAAAGGAACGGGGGACGCTTGAGCAGCTCTTCGTGACTCCCGTGCGCCCCATGGGCCTGTTGCTCGGCAAGTTGCTCCCATATCTGGTGATAGGTTTCTTCGAGCTCAGCATGCTGCTGGTGGCGATGCGCTTTCTTTTTGGCGTGCCCATTCACGGCAGCGTCATTCTTCTCGCGTTTCTCTCGCTGCCGTACCTCTTCGTTTCGTTGTCCCTGGGCATTCTGATTTCCAGTAAAGCGACATCGCAAGCCAACGCCATGCAGCTCGCGTTTATTACCATCCTCCCAAGCATCTTTTTCTCCGGTTACATCTTTCCGCGCGAAACGATGCCCAAGTTTTTCTATTACCTCAGTTATTTTGTGCCCGCCGCTTATTACATCAACATCACGCGCGGCATCATCCTGCGCGGCGCCAGTTGGATTCATTTGTGGTCCGATGCGCTGGTTCTTTTCCTGATGGGTGCGGCCCTGCTGATCATCGCAGCCCGCCGCTTCCACAACAAAATCATTATGGCGTGATATCCTGACTTGCTCACTCCTGGGGATCATTCGTGTTTTGTCCAATTTGTCGGAAACGCAAGGCGGGCCGTTTCTGCCCGGCTAAGGCGGAAAAAATCTGCGCGGTGTGTTGCGGCACGGAACGTGAAGTCACCATTGACTGCCCCGCCGACTGCGCCTACCTGCTTGCCGCGCACCGCTACGAAGAGCAGCATCCGCGCTCGCTTCCCGCGAACACTCCGCTCCTCGACGTCCGGCTTTCCTCGGACATGGTGCACCGGCACCCGCAGCTTCTTTCTGCGATGGCGTTCACCATCGCCAAATTTTGCGCGGCGCAGCCCGCTACGACCGATTCGGACGTCCTCGCCGCGCTGCAGGCCCTCGCCCATTCGTACAAAACGCTCATCGCCGGCATCGTTTACGAACAGCCTCCCGCGCCGCCTCTGCAGCACGAACTTTACGATTCGCTTGCCACGTTTTTCGCAGAAGCGAAGCAGAAGCCCGAGCAAGCCTCCGCTGGTCCCATTATTAAGGATGCCGACATTTTTCAGTTGCTCGTGTTTCTGTTCCGCATGGGAATTCTGCGCACCAACGGGCGCTCCCGCTCGCGCCGTTTCATTGAATTTCTCCGTAGCCAATTCTCCGGCGCGCAGGAGTTGAAGCGCGAGGAATCCCGCATCATTGTTCCTTGAGCGATTTCTCTCTTTGCAGATACGCTGCGGCGGGTGTGCCTTCCCGCACACTTGCCGCGACAAAGCCTTACAATGAAAGGCCGGCCGCCCTGCTGAAAATTGCGCAACCCATCGGCGGCCGGACGGAGTGTCATGAAATCGCGCTTACAAGTCATGAAATTTGGCGGTACCTCGGTGGGCGATGCCTCCTGCATTGCCAGGGCGGCGCAAATCGTCGCGGCAGCAGCGCGGAATATGCCGTGCGTCGCGGTCGTTTCCGCCATGAGCGGCGTGACTAACCGGCTCATCGAAGCCGCCAAAGCCGCGCAGTCGGGGGATCATGGCGCCGCTTTCACCGTTCTCGACCAGCTTCGGGCACAGCACGACGCTGCCCTCGACTCGCTCATTCCTGAGGAAGGGCGGCGGCTTCCCATTCGCCAGCGCATGGAAGAGGTTTTTGCCGAGGGACGCCGCCTGTGCGAAGGCACGGCTCTTCTCCGCGAACTCACGCCGCGCGCGCTGGACGCCATCTCCAGTCTTGGCGAGCGTCTTTCCGCTCCCATGGTGGCGGGCGCCGTTCGTGAACTGGGCTTGCAGAGCGAGGCCGTGGAAGCCACGCAATTGATCATCACCGATGCGTTTCACGGCGGCGCCGAGCCGGATATGGGACTGACGCGCGATGCTTCGCAAGCCCGCTTGCGCCCTCTGCTGGACGCCGGCGTGGTTCCCATCGTCACCGGTTTCATCGGCGCCACTCCCGCCGGACAGCTCACCACGCTCGGACGCGGCGGCTCCGATTATTCCGCGACGATTCTCGGCGCGGCCCTGGACGCGGAAGAAGTGATTATCTGGACGGATGTGGACGGCGTGCTGACGGCCGACCCGCGCCTGGTGCCGCAGGCCCGCACCATTCCGGTCATCTCCTATCGCGAAGCCGCGGAACTTGCTTATTTCGGCGCGAGAGTCTTGCATCCGAAAACACTGAGGCCCGTGGTACAAGCGGCGATCCCCGTGTGGATCCGCAACAGCTTCGCTCCCGAGCGGCCGGGGACGAAAATCACTCCGGAAGGGCAAAGCACGGGAGGCGGCGTGAAGGCGCTGACGGCGATCCGCGATGTGACGCTGATTAGTCTTGGGGGCCCCGGAATTGTCGGCCTGCCGGACGTCGTAGGGCGCACGTTTTCGACGACGGCGGACGTGCGCGCCAACGTGCTGCTGATTTCGCAATCGTCTTCACAAAACGATATTTGCTTCATCGTCTCCTCCGCGGACACGCAACGCACCGTGGAGGCGCTGCGCAAGGAGTTCTCTCAGGACCTGGCTCACCAAAAAGTGGAACACATCAACGTGGATCCCACCATCGCCATTGTTGCCGTTGTCGGCGAAAACATGCGCGGCATCCCGGGCATCGCCGGAAAAACCTTCAGCGTGCTCGGCGATCAGCATGTGAACATCATCGCCATCGCGCAGGGTTCATCGGAATCCAACATTTCCTTTGTAATTGAAGAAAAAGCGGTGAAGACGGCTCTGCTGACGGCCCACCGCGAATTCGGCCTAGACGCGTCACCGCGCTGAGCGTTGCGTTCGACGCGCGGCCTAGCCCCCGGCGCATGATCGCGTGCGCTCCAATTCTCCGCTGATCGCCGCAGCATCCCAACCAAGGGACAACTGCGCACGCGTGGCCGTCGGACGAATGCCTTCCCAAGGCCGCGCCGCAAAGCCGAATTTCTGACGGATGAGCTGGACGCGCTCGGAAGCCTTGCGCCGGTACTCCTCGGGAGCATAGCCGTTGCGGCGGTACCACTCGTCGTACTGCTTGGCCAGGCTAGGGAATTTCTCGCGCACGAACGGGAGGAACTGCTTCGCCGACGCGGGCATCAGGAACAGCACGCCGGAGAAGAACCACTTCGCGCCCGCCGCTTTTGCCGCTTCCGCGACACGCTCCAACTCCCCTTCGCCGTCCGTGATCCCCGGCAGAATCGGTGAGGCCGTGACGCCCACATGCAATCCCGCCTCGCGCAATTCCTTTACCGCGCTGAGCCGCAAGTCGGGCCGCGGAGCGCGCGGCTCCAGCAGGCGCGCCAGGCGCCGCTTCAGGGTCGTGACCGTGATATTGATCGCCAACGCGGATTTGGAGGCGATGACCTTCAGAATGTCGATGTCGCGCACAATCTGGTTGGACTTGGTGATGATGGAGATGCTCAAGCCCTCGCGCTTCGCCAACTCTTCCAGGCAGGCGCGCGTGACGCCGTACTCGCGTTCCGCGGGCTGGTAGGGGTCGGTGGCCGTGCCGATAGCGATGTGTTCGGCTTGCGTGTAGCCGGAAGCTTTCGATTCGTAGGAATACTTTTGCGAGACATCGCGCGCCAGCAGCGCCGCAGCATCCCGTTTCACGAAAATCTTTTTCTCGAAGTTTCCACCATCGATCTCCATGTATTCGTGGGTATACCGCGCGTAGCAGTATTTGCAGGCAAACTCGCATCCCCGGTAGGGATTGATGGTCCATTCAAAAGGCACGCGGTCGGAATCGCAGCGGTTGAGGATGGATTTCACCGGCAGGAGGAAATACTCCGGCTTCTCCGCTGATTGGCGTTTCGTTTCCGCCGCCGGCGATTGCGCAGCGAGGCGAGCAATGCCCACCAGTGGCGCACGGGGAATCTGGAGTTGAGGCGGGGGGCAATCCGCCGTAGGGCTGTCCAGATTTCCCTTGCACCAGCCGGGTTCACCCTGGGCAAGGGCGCCGGCCTCTGGTCTTGGGTTTGGCTCAACAGGGCTAAAAGGAAGGAAGGAAACAGCGGGGCGACGAACGGGGCGGCGCCGGATCGTAAGGATTGGCGCCGACTGGGGGAGAACTGGGGACATAGCTCACCTCGGAGCGGGAGCCAGTATTTCGCTTTTTCTTCGCCTTGTCAAGATCCTTTGTATAGGGGGGCAACGGGTCCGCTTCCGGCAAATCCTGGTTTTCGTGCGGTTGTGATCAAGCTTCGGGCGCACGTCCCAGTGCGCCCGGCATGGCGCGGAGCAGCCCGATGCGTGAACCGTGTACCATGGAGACGGAGTAGGGGGTAGATGACCTGATTTCGACCAGGGTTCGGAGCAGAAAGTAGCGCCCGGCGCGCGCCGGGCGCTGGCATCCTGGTTCTTGCATGCTCTTGCGAACTACCTGTCGTATTTCAGGCAAATCTCAAGCTGGCGAATCGCTTCGTCGGTGGCGTGGATTGCCTCGACCCTGTGGCCGCCGAAATCGTGCGCGGCGTGTTCCAGGTGGTCTTTGGCATGATGCAACGCAGCGAGCGCATCGCGGATCTCGGGATGATCCGGCGGAGCCGCCTTGGCTGGGTCGGCCGAGGTCGCCGGGGCAGGCACTGCGTTTGCGTTACCCGTTTTAGACGCGGCCAGAGTCAAAGCACCAAACGCCACGGCCAAGATCAGGACCGCAGCAATCACTACACCTAAGGTTCTTACTTTCATGGACCACTCCTCCTCGTCCGGCTTTTGGCCCGGACCGCCTTGATTTCCTCCAGCCACTCTCCGCACGTGCTCCGTCTTGAAGTGGCCGACCCGAACCCGCGGCGGAAGTGCTGATGGGGAACGCCGGGCCGAATCGTCCCAGCGTTCGCCCTCCTTCATAAACCATCTCCGTGTCCATGAACAGGGATATTTTCCGCCTGGCGAACTAAGCACTAAGAGCGGACATGGGCTACAGGTCCTGCTTAATAGCGCGCCATGTTTCGCTTGCGCCGCCTATCTTGGCTCTGTTCTAATTTCGTGAGTGTCCGCTGCGCCGGCGGTTTTTGCGTGTGGCTATGCTTCCGAGGACAGTTCACGTGCGCATCTTTCTTCTTGCTTTGGCTTTCGCGCTTTTCCATTTGACCGTCCCAAATGGAGCGCTTCTGGCGCAGGCGCCTGCTCAACAACCTGGGGCAAAAGTTCCCCCGAAAACTCCGGACACGGTGCCAGTGCCGGCCGCGCCGGTTTCCAAACACTACCCGATCCTGGTGATCGCTCACGGCAACGAGCCAGTCTGGAGTCTTCGCCTGGGCATGAAGGGCCCGGAACGCCTGGATCGCGCGAATTACCCGCCCATCGTGCTGGAGCCTGGCGAAACTTCGGCCGATGATCCCGGCAAAGCCTGGACGTACCGCGCGAAGGACACGGCGACGGGCGCGGACGTGAGTGTGAAACTTTTTCGGGAAGCGTGTTCGGACGCGGCGGCGCCGGAGATTAAGTACACCTTTCGCGCCGTCGTGGACCACGCGCAGATCGGCACGCTGAATGGCTGCGGCCAGAGCATGCCCGAGCTGTTTCCGGAATTTCGCAAGAAGAATCAGCTCAATCCAGACGACAACCCGGACGCGAACGACAAAGACAAGGATAAGGACAAAGATAAGAAGACGGTCCTTGAGCCCATCACCAATTTCAAGATGCCCGTGGCCGTTGCGTACCTTACTCCTGCCAGGAAGGTCATGTTCAAACGCGGCACCGTGGTTCGCCAGGTGGCCGCGGAGGGATACCAGCTTGCGGTTTCTCACGACGGGAGCAAGCTTCTGTACACGCGCGATGAACCAGCCGGCGGACGTGTCATTGTTCTGTATGATTTCGCCACCGCGAAGTCCACAGAACTCCTTCGCGGAATTGTGCAGCAAGCTGTTTGGTCACCGGATGATACGCGCTTCGCTTTCTTGAAATTCGTGGAAGGACAGTGGCACCTTTGGACCGCGCCGCTCACTTCACCAGACGCGGGGACAGCTTTCTTTCCCGGAGAGATTATGTCGATCGATGGCTGGGTCGACGCTCACACCATTCTCGTGGATGACCTGCAAAAGCTCTCCTGGGTGAGTGACGATGGAACCGTACAACGCGCACTTTCTGAAAAGGAGGTGTTCGGGGACGCCTTCGGGTTTTCCAGCGCCAATACCGTGCGCATCCATCCACTCAATGCGGATCTGCTCTTGGTCTCCGCGGAGTGGCTCAGAGTCCCGCCAAGCACGCCGATTGACAAAGGGATAGGAAGCGGCCAGGGATTCTTTCTCTACGAAATCTCAACGAAGCGGCGCGTCATCCTGAGTCCCTTGGACATGTTTGCCCAAGACGCTGAGTGGTCGAGGGACGGCCTGCAAATCTTCTTTACGGGAACGGATGCCTCACGCAATTCGGCGATCTATCGCATGTTTTGGGACGGCAGTGGCCTGCAGAAATTCGCCACCGGCAGCAATCTGACCATCGGCAAATAGAGCCGCGGCAAACTGGTTTGGCGCAAGGCGTAGGTTGTGCGGCTTCGGCCGGCACGTTTCATCAGCGACCCGGCCTACCGCGCGCTGACACGGGCAACCCTTCGCACGTGGAGATGATCCCGGCGCAGGTTCCCAAAACCACCTCAAAGCAGCCCTGAGTTTCCGCCCGGCCTTCGGGACAGGTGCCCTTTACGAATCCGCGCCCTGGCGAGCTCTGCCTCCTCTCTCGCATCGCAATATACTTTTCCAATGGCGACCCTCCCCAACGCCGCCGTGCGGCAAGTCGGAATCCTCGTTCTGGAAGACGATCCCCAAAACTCCGGAGCGCTGAAGCAAATACTGGATTCCGAGGGCTGGCGGGTGCGCATTGTGCCGGATGTGCCGCTGCTGCACGCCGAGCTGAAGACGGCGGAGTACTCGCTGCTGATCGCCAACATCGCGCTGATTGGGGTGGAATCCCCCACATTTCAAGTGCTGCGGGAACTCGCGGGCGTGGCCCCGGAAGAGGGCGGGCGGCTCCGCATCCTGTTCGTCGTGCCGGAAACCTCAGACAGCTCGTTCGTGGACCATTTGGAGATCTCGCACCTTCCATATGTCGTGCGGCCGTTCCACCTGCACGATTTTCTGGAAAAGGTGAGCGACCTGCTCGTGGAGATTAAGGCCATCGAAGCGCCGCTGCGCATGACGCGCTACGAATTTGGGGAAGCGCGCAAAAAAAAGAAGGCGGCCAGCCGCACCACGTCCATGTTTGCTTCGCGCGACTCCTATTCCTATTCGGAAGAGGAAATCGCCGAGTACGAACGGCAGGAAACGGAAGCTTCCCGTAACCGACGGAGCAAGCCGCGCACCAACCTGGGCGACCCGCGTTCCTAAGCTACTTTTCACAAGACAACAAGAAAAAGGTGAGTTAATCGCATGAAAAGGTTGCGATGGAGAAAACGTTTGCGCCTTGCCGAGACGGGGTCGAGCGGCGCTCGGCGCCTACAAAGAAAAACTCGCCTGCAAGAGCTTCCTGCTGGTCCGTTCTAACTCCAGGACGTGCTCACGCCGCACGCACAGGAGGAAAGTATGGACCGTTCGTTCTTCACGTTATTGGGAAGTGGTCTCCTTGGCATCTCTGCACTGGGCCTTGCCTGGTCGTCGCCCGGTTCACCGGCCCAGCCGGGGAAGCCGGAAAGCGATTGGCGGCTGCTGGAACCGATTACCTATGAAAATCTCACCATGTTTCCGGTGGTCAGTTCGTCAGGCTATGACACAAGCGCCTTCCTGACCTTGGAAGAAGGGTTGTCGCGGGGCGAAGTCACCGTCCGGGAACAGGGCGCCGAGACATTGATCCGCAATCGTGGCGACGGGCGGTCCATCCCACCGGGATATAGCGGCCCGTCCGTGAATCAACTGGTGCTGATCAATCACAGCAAGCGGCCGCTGCTGTTGCTTGCGGGGGAACTGGTGAGCGGCGGAAAACAGGATCGCATCATTGCGAAGGACCGCATTGTGGCGCCGTTTGGCGACCCTTTGCCGCTCGATGTGTTCTGCGTGGAGCACGGGCGGTGGTCCACGGGGTCGTCTTTCAATGAGGCGAGGACGATTGTGCATCCGAGCGTGCGCGAAAATGCCGCCATCAATGGAAAGCAGACAGACGTTTGGGCCGCGGTGACTGCGGGATCGAATGTCTCCAGCAGAATGGCCAGCCCTTCAGCAGCGCCGCGCGTGAGTTCGGCGGACATCAGCGAAACGGTGACCGTGGAGGCACAAACACAGTCGTACAAGAAGATCTATGAATCACGCCGTGTGGGGACTTCCGTGGATGCCGTGGTCGCGGAAATGCAGCGGCGTTTCCGGAGGGAAACGTCGGGATTGAAGGGCGAGCGGGTGGTGGGCGTGGTGGTCGCGTACGGCGGAGAAGTGGCCTGGAGCGACATCTTCGCGTCGAGCGAGCTTTTCGATGCGTACTGGAACAAGCTGCTGCGCAGCTATGCGGTGGAGGCGGTGGCGCGGCCCAGTTTGCGCGAGAAGGCGTCGGTTGACGATGCGCGCGAATTCTTGCGGCGCTTGGACGGGCACGAGGAAACGGAATCCGAGCCCGGCGTGTATCGCTGGCGCGAGACCAGCGAGGGCGGCCTTTCGCAGATCGAGTTGGACGCGCTGCAGCCGAAGCTAATGACGTTGCACCGGCTGGTGGTGCGAAGGACGAGTTAAACAGTCTGTGCGTGGACGGCAGGAGGGGAGAGGAATTGCGGTTGGTCGCGGGGCTTGCAGTCGTAAAAGCAGCGGCCCTTCGAAGCTCAGGGTAAACAAGACGCCGCACTCCATATTGGCCGAGGCAAGACGCAGAGCAGTGCTGCGCCCCCGCAAAGACAAATCAGAACGAAGACGTGAGGCGGACGACGCTGGGGTCCTCTAGGGTGGCTAGGAGTTGCTGCGCCGTGGCGGGCCAGGAAGGGTGGCGAAGATTCGGAGCGATCTCCGCGAGGGGAACGAGAACGAAGCGGCGCTCTAACATGCGGGGATGCGGCACCTGAAGTTCGGGGGTGGCGATGGCGTCATAACCGTACAGGAGAAGATCCATATCGATCAGGCGCGGACCTTTGGCGAAGGGCTTTTTGCTGCCCATGGCCGATTCAATGGCGCGGAGCTTGTGCAATAAATCGAGGGCGGGCAATTCGGTTTGCGTTTCGAGAACGGCGTTGAGAAACCAGGCTTGCGCGAGATAGTCCACGGGCTCGGTGTCGTAGGTGCTGGAGATTTTCAGGATGCGCATGCCGGCTTCGGCGAGAAGGCGGAGCGCTTCGCGCAGGTTGTGTTCGCGGTCGCCGACGTTGGTTCCCAGCGCAATGTAAGCCGTGGTCATGCCAAACCTTCTTGGACTTCCCCCCGGTGAACCCTGAGCCTACTTCACTCCGAAACGCCGGCCAAGCATCCCGATCATGGATTGCGCTTCGGGCAATTTCAACGCGAGGCTCATCGCAAAGAAAACTAGGCCATAAACGCCAAGGACAGGAACGGCGAGAAGAATCGGTCCGCGCGGGCCAATAAAGAAGAGCAAGCCTTGAAGGAAAAGGACCAAGCCTCGGGCGGCCGCAGCGGCAAGCAACGCTGCAATCCAAACTTGCGCAAGGAACGCGAGCGGCACGCCAACTTGTCCAATGCGGCGACGGATGCCGCGCTGCAGCAAGGTGAATTCGACCCAGGAGGCAATGCCCGCGGAAATTGTGAGACCGGCGACGCCCCATCGTGGCTCAATGCCCAGAAGGCGCGGCAGAGGGTAAGCACTGAGGTAGCCGAGGATCGTGGTAAGCAAGACACGCACGATGGCGAATCGTAGCGGTGTGCGCGTGTCGCGCAAGGCGTAAAAGCCCGACGAATAGAGACGGCCCAGAGTGGACGCGAGCAGGCCAACCGTCGAGCCCGCGAGAATCGCCCACACGTAGATTACATCGGCGTGTTTGAAGCGCCCGGTCTGATAGATGGCGGCAATAATCACATCGCCGAGCGCGAGAAATCCCACGACGGAAGGAACCACGAGGAAGGTGATTTGACGCAGTCCGGAATTGAGGCGGGCGCGGAGAATACTTGCCACTTCACCAGCTTCGCCGACGGCCCCACTCATCATCGGCAATTCGGCTGCGGAGACCGACATACCGAAAAGGCTTACCGGCAAGGTGTATAGCGTTTGCGCATAAGCCAGGCCAGCGACCGCACCGGGCAGCCAACTGGCGAGGAAGGCGTCAATGTACGCGCTGATCTGCACGACGCCGCGGCTGATGAAGACGGGAAAGAAATTGCGGATGACCGTGCGCACATTTTCGGCTTGGTGAGCAAGGGAAAGCTTCAAGCCCCCAAGAAGCTTGAGCACCATGGGGAGCTGCACGGCGACCTGCAGGGCGCTGCCGACGACGGAAGACCACGCGGTGATGACGACAAGGGAGTTTTGCGAGCGACCGGCGCCGAACGCGATCATGCCTACGATCATGGCGATGTTCCAGAGAACCGGGGCCGTGTAGGAAAGGAAGAATTTGCGGTGGCTGTTCAGGACGCCAAGGCACCAGGCGGAGCCGACCAGCAGGCCCGCGCCGGGGAAAAGAATGCGCACGAGGAGAATAGTGAGCTGGCGCTTTTCACCGTGGAAGCCCGGGGCGATGGCATCGATCAGCCACGGGGCCGTGAGAACGCCGAGAAGCACAAGCACCGAAGTGCTGAGGGCCAGAAGCGCGGCGATGGCGCCGGCGGTCTTGCGCGCTTCTTCTTTGTCGTTGCTGGCCAGCAGACGCGCATAAACAGGAATGAAGGAAGCGGAAAGCACGCCTTCGCCGAATAAGTTTTGCAGGAAATTGGGAATGCGGAAGGCGGCCTTGAACACGTCCGCGGCGTCGGAATTGCCGAAGTAGTGTGCAAAGACACGATCGCGGATCAGTCCGGCGACGCGGCTGAGAAAAATGCCCGCACCCACGAGGAAGGCGAAGCGGCGGGAGCCGGAAGGTTGAGGTCTGGTGGCGGAAGAGTCGGTCACAGAATTTCCCAGGCGAGCGCAAACAGAAAGCTTGGCGCGTCTCTGTAGATTGAAGATATCGTACTCGCGCTGGTTGTTTGGAAGCGAATTGGCAAGGTGTGACGTGAAGTTACTTTGTGGGAGAAGGTGGTAGAATGCGGCGCGAATTGTGAGGAGGAATTATGAGGAAGAAAGGCTGGATGGGACGGTTGGGAATTTGCGTGGTACTGCTGGCGGCGATGATGGCGCTCGGGCAAGCAGCGCAAGCGCAGCAGGACAGGGATTTTTCCAAGGTGCAAATCAAAGTGACGAAGGTTTCCGGGAACATTTACATGCTGGAGGGCGAAGGCGGAAACATTGCGGCGTCGGTGGGCGAAGACGGGATCGTGCTTGTGGATGACCAGTTTGCGCCGCTGGCGGAGAGGATTCAGGCGGCGCTGAAGAACCTGGGGATTACGGACAAGCCGGTGCGGTTCGTGATCAACACGCATTATCACGGGGACCACACGGGCGGAAACGCGCCGTTTGCGAATGCGGGATCGACGGTGATTGCGCAGGACAACGTGCGGAAACGGCTGGAGACCGGTGGAACAGGAGGAAAAGGGGGATCTTTGAAGATGGATATCCCTCCGGCGCCAAAGGCGGCGCTGCCGGTGATCACGTTTGAGCATGACGTGACGGTGCACCTGAATGGCGAGGATATCCGGGCGCTGCACTTCCCGGCCGGGCACACAGATGGCGATGCGGTGATTTTCTTTCCGAAGAACAACGTGGTGCACATGGGCGACGATTTTGTGCGCTATGGATTTCCGTTCATCGATGTCGCGAGCGGCGGCAGCGTGCAGGGGATGATCGACGCGATGGAGAAGGCCAGCGCAATGCTGCCGGCGGACGTGAAGGTGATCCCGGGACACGGCGCGCTATCAAACCTGGATGACGTACGGGAGTTCGTGAAGATGTTGAAAGAGACGTCAGCGACCGTGCAAAAAGCGCTGGACGAAAACAAGACGCTGGAACAGATGAAGCAGGAGAAGATCCTGGAGCCGTGGAAGAAATGGTCGGGAGGCTTCATAAACGCGGATCAGTTTATCGAGACGCTTTACAACTCGCTGACGGGAAGCAAAGGGCAGTTCATGAAGCACAATTGAGGAAAACACGCCTGGCAGAAATCCGGCGCCTTCAGGAGCCAGCGGCGAAAAATCAGAAGAGGCGGGGCTGGCGCTTGGGGAAGTCGCGGCCGAAGTATTCGTAGGCGCGCGGAGTGGCGACGCGGCCGCGAGGCGTGCGGTCCAGCATGCCGATCTGCATAAGATAGGGCTCGTACATCTCTTCGATGGCGTCTTCTTCCTCGCTGAGGGCGGCGGCAAGCGTGCCCACTCCGACCGGTCCACCGGCATATTTGTCGAGAAGGGCGAGGAGAAGATTGCGGTCGACCTCGTCGAGGCCGTGTTCATCCACGCCGAGCTTGCCCAGCGACTCCTGAGCGACTTCACGGGTGATGCGTCCGGCGGCGCGAACCTCGGCAAAATCGCGGGCGCGGCGGAGCAGGCGGTTGGCGACGCGCGGCGTGCCACGGCAGCGGCCGGCGATTTCCTCGGCGCCGCCCTCATCCATCTGGATATTCAGGATTTTGGCGGAGCGATGAAGAATGATGAGCAGGTCTTCGGGCGTATAGAACTCGAGGCGATGCACGATGCCGAAGCGGGAGCGCAACGGCGCGGTGATGAGTCCGGCGCGGGTGGTGGCGCCGATGAGAGTGAAATGGTTGAGGTGGAAGGGATGAATGCGCGCGCCGGGGCCTTGGCCGATCACGAGGTCCACGCGGAAATCTTCCATGGCGGGATAGAGAACCTCCTCTACGGCGGCCTGCAGGCGATGGATTTCGTCGAGAAAGAAAACTTCCTTTTTTTCGAGAGCTGTGAGGATGGCGGTAAGGTCGCCCTTGCGTTCGAGGAGCGGGCCGGCGCTGGTCTTGATGGGAACATTGAGCTCGTTGGCGATGATCTGGGCCAGCGTGGTTTTGCCGAGGCCCGGAGGACCGTAGAGGAGAACGTGATCGAGGGCTTCGCCTCGGGTGCGCGCGGCTTCGATGGCGATGGAGATGTTTTCCTTAACGCGTTTCTGGCCGATGTATTCGTCAAGACGCTTGGGGCGGACGCTGGCGTCGAGGCGGGCGTCGTCGTCAATGGCGGCGCCGGAGACGATGCGCGAGGGGCGCGCGGGATCGTTTTGGGGTGGGATGTTGGCCATGTGAACCGATAGCAGATATCAGTGATCAGAAATCATCGACCAGCGAGCAGGAAACAAGAGGGTAGTTGCGTTTTGGGTCCTGATTTCTGGTAACTGATCTCTGATATCCGTTTCCAATCTCAATCGTCTTATCTTCAGGTTCTCCTTGCGTGGACGCCATGCGTTCATCTCGTCTGCGAGCCGCTTAGAGCTGACAGAGTAACACGGAGAAGTTGTTCGAAGCCGGAAGGTCCGGTGCGGCGGCGGGCATCGGCGACGGCGGATTCGGCGGTGCGTTCGTCGTAACCCAGATTGATGAGAGCCGACTTGACATCGGCTTCCACGCCGGCGGGCGAAGCAGCCGCAGGCTTTTCAGTTTCGATGGCGACGGCTTCGAGCTTGTCCTTCAGTTCGACGACCATGCGCTCGGCGGTCTTGCGGCCGACGCCAGGAATTCTCGTGAGGCGGGCGAGATCACCGCCGCGAATGGCGGGCACGAGTTCTTCAACGTTCATGCCAGAGAGAATTTTGAGGGCCAGGGTGGGGCCGACACCGGAAGCGCCGAGCAACAGCTCGAAGAGATGCTTTTCGCGGGCGGAGAGAAAACCGTAGAGGGAGAGAGCGTCTTCGCGGACGTGGGTGTGGATGAGCAGCGTGACTTCGGCGTGGAGTTCGCCGAGAGCGGCGAAGGTGGAAAGAGGCACGGCAACGAGATAGCCGACGCCGCCGACGTCGAGGATAACCTGATTGGGCCGCTTTTCCAGGAGGCGGCCGCGCAAGAGTCCAATCATCGCTCACGAGTATTGCTGCGAAGGGGGCGGCTGTCAACGAGGGGCGATCAAGGCGACGCGGGTTTCCACTTATTGAGAGACGCGAGGATGTCGGCGTTGGCCAGGGACCGGGCGGCCTCAAACTCGCCGTTTTTCTGGCTAAAGAGGAGCTTGCCGGCGGCATCGAGCACGGCGATGGCAGGAATGCCTCGCTTGAGGGGCACCTCGTACTTTTGGGCGAGAGCGGAATTTTTTTCGCCGTGGCCGATGTCCACGTGGACGACCATAAAATATTTTTGGAGGATGGGAGCGATTTCGGCGCTGTGAAAGGCATCGTCGAGAGCGTGGCAGTCGAAGCACCAATTGGCACCAAAGACGACAAGAACACGTTTGTGCGCGGGCAAGGCGGAATGGAGCGCTTCGTCGATTTCCTTCTTGGCGTCGGCGTTTGCCGGATAGAGTTCTTTTTGCGGGGGAGCTTGAGGCCGGGCGGCGGCGCCAGAGGATGGTGCGAGGGGCTGGGCGAATGGATGCAAGAGAATCAGGAGCAGTGCGATTGAAAGAGTGTCCATAGGAAGCCAGTATCGCGGACGTGGATTGGCGGTGTCAATGAGGGGAAGGGCGTGGAAGCACCCTGCTGCACCTTATCCCCTGGCGAGGTTTAGCTGTTTATCGAGAGGCAGAGGCCAGGATAGAGATGGGGCGGGCAAGGTGAAGATGAAGTTCGCTACTCTGGACGGCCCGCCTCCCTCCTACGGTGGGCAGGAAGAAGGCGACCCTGCACAAGAAAGAAGCGTGGAGATTAGCGGCGGGAGGGACGGAGGAGGAATTCGTCAACGAGGAGGCGGGCGAGGCGGGGAGAATTGTGGCGGATGAACCCGTGCTCTTCGAGGAGATTGCCAAGCACTAGTTTGACCTTGAGCTTGAGGACCTTTTCGGTATCCACCAGGACGGCCTCGGCGCCTTCGGCGCGATAACGGCGGGCGACATCGGGGGAGACGGGTTGGCGATTGGCGACCACCCAATCAATGACGCGCTTGCCGACATGGAACCGAATGGCTCGCAAATGCTCACTAAGAGAGTAGTGGGTGGTTTCGCCGGGCTGGGTCATGAGATTGGCGATATAGACGCGCGGGGCTTTGGAACGCGCAATAGCCTGGGCAATTTCCGGGATGAGGAGATTGGGAATGATGCTGGTGTAAAGAGAGCCGGGACCCATGAGGATCAGGTCGGCTTCTTGGATGGCTTCAATGGCTTTGGGAAGGGCGCAAACGCGGCGAGGCACGAGCTGGATTTGCCGGATGGGCACGCGGCTGCGGGAGATTTTCGTTTCGCCGCTGACGCGCTGGCCATCGGCGAGCGTCGCGGTGAGATGCACGTTGGAGACGGTGGAGGGGAAGATGCGCCCGCGTATGGCGAGAACTTTACTGGAGACGCGAACGGCTTCGGCAAAATCGCCGGTGACGTGGGTGAGGGCGGCAAGGAACAGGTTGCCGAAATTATGGCCGATGAGTCCGCGGCCGGCATGAAAGCGGTACTGGAAGAGGCGGCCGAGCAGCGCTTCATCCTTCGATAGAGCGACCATGCAGTTGCGGATGTCGCCTGGAGGCAACATGCGATTTTCGCGGCGAAGACGGCCGGAGCTGCCGCCATCATCGGTGACGGTGACAATCGCCGCGAGGTCCGCGATGGGACGCTCGCGGGAAGCGCGCCGGTCCGTGCGGCGGACGACGTGCTCTTTCAAGCCACGAAGCAGTGCGGACAGGCCGGTGCCGCCACCGAGTGCGACGACGCGCAGACCGCGCGATTGCAGGGATTTATTGCGTCGAGACCTGTTCACGTGAGGCTCAGCTTCCGAAAGACGCGAGCGAGGCGGCGATCCACATCCGGAGAAACTATCCCGTGTAGCCGTCCTTTTCAGGATACAGCAATTCCGTGAAGCGGGGGTCTTCCTGGAGGAACGCAAAGTCCTCGTCGTTACGCGCGTGGTAGCGGTTGGAGGGCCGCAGCTCAATGGCGACCTTGAGGTTGGCCATGGCGGAATCGGCTTCGCCGGTGAGGCAGTCGAGGGCGGCCAGAGCGTAGTGAACGTGATCGGCCTTAGGGGCGAGTTTGCGGGCCTTGTCGAGGCTTTCGCGGGCTTCGTCCCAGCGGCCGAGATTCATCATGGCGACGCCGCGCTGGTAGTGCTCTTCGGGCGATTTGGGGTTCTGCTCGGAAAGGGGTCTCATGCGCTGCTCGGTGATGCGAAGATGGGTGCGAGCGCGGTCGGCTAGCTCCTTGCTGGGCCCCTCGAGGACCTTTTCCAGTTCTTGTTTGGCACGCTGGAATTTCTGCTGGTGGAAGAGAGCCATGGCCTCTTCGTAGACCTTCATCTGGGCCTGCACGCGCGGGTCAATCATCTCGACGCCACCACGCTGCGGGGGATGGGCTGGTAAGTTGTTCTTTTTCTTAAACTTAGACTGGGCACCCGACGGGGGCTTGGCCCGCCCGGCAGAGCCTGAGGAAGATTTTTGGGGTTTCGCCATGGCGCGAATGCTAGCAGAGGGTTGCGCCTTCGTCAACGGAAGTCAGATGGGATGGGAGGTACCAGGTTAGATAGTCTTTACCGACCGGCAGCATATGAGAAAATAACTTTCCCGAAGAGGGCGCTTCTCCGCGACACTAGGAACAGCCTGTACAGAGACGGCCACGCAAGAGCGACGTTGGCCTGCCCTACGTGCGTGTGCTATAAGTTTCAGATGGTATTCAGGTTGACGACTCGTGCCTTTCATCAATTTTCCTGCGCGCGAAATTAACTGCAAGCTGGTGTACTACGGTCCGGGCCTCGGCGGGAAGACCGCTAACCTGCAGTGGATCTACGACCATACGGGGCAAAACCTGAAGGGCAAGATGGTGTCGTTGGCCACGGAAACGGACCGGACACTGTTCTTCGATTTTCTGCCGCTGGACCTAGGAACGGTGCGCGGGTTTAAAACGCGCTTTCACTTATATACGGTGCCTGGGCAGGTGTTTTACGAAGCGAGCCGGAAGCTGATCCTGAAAGGTGCGGACGGCGTGGTGTTTGTCGCGGATTCCCAGGAAGAGCGGCTGGACGCGAATTTCGAGACGCTGGACAACCTGCAAGAACACCTGCGGGAGCACAACCTGAACTTCGCGACGATTCCCTATGTGCTGCAATTGAACAAGCGCGACTTGCCGAATGTGCTGAGCGTGGAAGATCTAACGAAACATCTGCAGAAGAAGGGCGAGCCGGTGATTGAATCCGTGGCGATCAACGGGCAGGGCGTGTTTGAGACGCTGAAGGACCTGGCGAAAATGGTGCTCGCGGAATTGAAGAAGAGCAGCTAAGCGACAACGACCTTCGTTGGAGACGCCTGGAGTGTTCTCGGGTTGTAACTGTCATTCAGACTCATTCGCCCCGAAGAAAGGCTTTCCGGCGCGCTTCGACAACCTGCCAAGGACTTAAACCTCATAACTTGGTTCAACTCGCAACACCTCAAGAAAAGTTCTGCCCGTGCTCCTACTTCTTGCCCCTGCTCTTCTCATAGTTATCGAAGGCTTCGCGCAATCCGTCCAGCAGGTGACCGTTCTTCACCTTGCCGCCTTCCGTCTTGCGCAGGTCGGACCACAGTGTCGCTCCCGTCTTCGGATCCAGCAGCGCCACGCGGGTGTGTCCCTTCGGCACCGCGTCTTCGGTGAACGCGTTCAGTCCCGTGGGCCGGGGGTATTGTCCATCGGGCAACGCTCGAACATGTGTCCCGCTGCTCAGCGAAAGCACCAAGTCGGCCTTTTCGCGGCTCTCGGCAATTTCGAAACGTCCCCATTTGTTCAGCTCCAGCACCGCCGTGTTCTGCAACTCCGCGAATCCTGTCTCATTCACAAGGAAGACGCTATGCGCGCTGGTTACGGCCTCCGGCAGGATTGTAGGCTGAGCCGCCACTCGTACCGCGCACGCGCTCAAGAAAATCATAACCAGAAGATGCACTTTCCTGGAGCGATTGTTCCCCCGCATTCCGCCCTCCCCGGTACCGGCCGTTTTTTCCGGAACGTTTGGCTCGCGAAGCGCGTCCCCCCCACGCTTTTCCCCAGCAAGCCCTCTCCCGGATTTTGCTACGGTAGAGGCTCGAGGCAAGCCGTGGAACTGTCCCAAAGAACGGTAATGGTCCAACTGTCCTCTTTTTCACCAAGCCGTTCGTGCTTGCTGTCACTGTCCGGGCGTTCGTGCTTATCCGGGTAATCACAACTCGCGACCCCGCCCGTGACCCCAGGATTTCTGCTCCTTCAACCGCCCCGCTTTTGCTTGCGCCGTTCCAACTATTTGGGCCAAATGATGGCCCAAGCATTTGACGCGAGCACGGAGAGAGTATTCTCGAAGGGATTTGCTGGAACAAGTTGGAACGGCACTAGTACAATCTCTCCGTGCGCGTTCTGCTCTTGAACCTCTACTATCCGCCGGACACTTCTGCGACCGCGAAAATGGCGCAGACTGTCGTTAATGCGCTCGCCGAAAAGCACGACGTCACGGTTCTCTGCGGACGCCCTTCCTACGATCCCGCCGAACGCCGGCCCTGGCGCCTCTACCAGTCCGAGAATTGCGGGCGCGCGCGGATCATCCGCGCCGGCTCAACGGATTTTTCCCGCCGGCAAATGAAAAAACGCGTGCTCAATTACCTGAGCTATGTTCTCCTGGCTGTTCCGCGGGCCCTCTTGCTTCCGTGCGACGTGATTCTGGCCATGACCGACCCGCCCTTCGAGGGCATCGTCGGCGCCCTCGTCGCCCTCCTGAAACGCAAGCCTTACATCTACAACATCCGAGACTTGTATCCCGATATGGCCCTGGGAGGTTCCATCGTTTCCCCCGGCTTGCTGGCGCGCCTTTGGGAAAACCTGCATCGCAGGGCACTATGCCGCGCCACCCGCGTTGTCGTGCTCGGCGACGACATGCGCAACCGCATCCTCGCCAAAGGAGTCGCTCCCACGCATGTTGCCGTTGTTCGCGATGGCGCGGAGCTCCCGCCTCGAGGGTCCACCCCGTCTTTCGATCCGCAAGTCATCAAAGCCATTCGCGGCAATTCCCAATTTGTTCTCCTGCATGCCGGCAACCTTGGGTTCTATGGCGCGTGGGACACGCTGCTAACCGCCGCACGGGAACTCGCACAAGACGGCATCTCCATCGTCTTCGTCGGTGATGGCGCGCAGCGCGAACGCCTGCAGTCCGCCGCCGCCAGACTTTCCAATGTCCGCTTCCTTCCGTTCTTCCCCAGCAGCAAGATTCCTTCCGTTCTTGCTGCCCCCGACGCCCACATCATTACCGTAAAGCGCGGCCTCGAAGGCGTTGTCGTCCCCAGCAAGATGTACAGCATCCTCGGGGCCGGGAAGCCAGTCGTGGCGGTTGCGCCCGACGAATGTGATGTCGTCACCATCGGCGCCCGGAAAGGTTTCTCCGTGGCGGCAAACCCCGATGATCCCGCGCAACTCGTTGAAGCGGTCAGGCGCATCTCCCGCAACCCTGATCTTGTCCGAAGCATGGGTGCATCGGCAGCCGCGGCTGCGCCCGAGTACGAGAGAAACAAGGAACTCGCCAAATTGGTGGAAATCGTCTCCGCAATCGGTTCGTCTTGATGCCGTGAAGACCTTCGCCGCCATGGGGCTGCGGCCCGCCATAGCCCAGCGGCCGCCGCCGGAGGTCATGGCAGTTATATTACCTCACCATAAATCATGAATTGTTATAAGATAAATTAACCGGCGTGTGGGTGCAATTTATCTGGCATTCCTTCCCATTTCGGGTTATGGTGTCTTGGTTGCGTGGGGCAGCAACGGGGGCTTTCTCTCGGCCGCCGTCCTTGTGGTGACTTGGGAGCCGGATCCCAAACCGGCATCGTCTCTGTGAATGTCTGGCCATCTCGCCCGGGCTAGTTTCGCCAGAACGAGTGACGAGGTTGCATGAGTGCGGGCCTGCTGGCGTTTCTCATCGCTTTGTCAGCATCGCTGGTACTAACAGTGCCGGTGCGCGCGTTGGCCATTCGTGTGGGCATGGTGGATCTGCCGGGCCCACGGAAGGTTCATCTCAAACCCATTCCCCTGCTGGGTGGTTTGGCGATGTATGGCGGCGTGATGCTGGCCATTCTGATCGCCTTCGACGGCGCCGCGCGGGCGCAAAGCTTCGGCATCGTCACCGGCGCCACTCTTGTCGCCATCGTCGGTTTCCTGGACGACCGCGGCTGGCTACATCACCAGATCAAACTCTTCGCCGGTATGCCTCTAGCCGCCGTGATTCTTCTCGCAAGCGGTATCCACGCGCAGGTCTTCAGCGTTTTACTCGGTGGCCGTCCCGGCCAGTGGCTTGATGCTGCGCTCACCATTCTCTGGGTCGTCGGCATCACTGCCTCGTTCAGCATCCTGGACCACATGGATGGCTTGTGTGCCGGCGTCGCGGCCATGGCCTCCATTTTTTTCGCCATCATCGCTTACCTGAACGGCCAAACGCTCGTTACCACGCTTGCGGCGGCGGTCCTGGGGGCGGCCGCAGGATTCCTGCGCTGGAATTTTAAGCCCGCCAAAATATTCATGGGCGATGGCGGCGCGATGTTCCTCGGATTTCTGATGGCCACGCTCGCGCTGAAACTCCGGCTGGAACATGCCACCACGGCCGCCAGTTGGCTCGCTCCAGTGCTCATCCTCTGCGCCACGATTTTTGACACGACGCTCGTCACCATCTCCCGCTCGCGTCGCGGCTTGCTGCCTTTTGCCACTCCGGGCAAAGATCACTCCGCCCACCGCCTAGCCAATCTTGGTCTAGGACAGCGCGGTGCCGTTCTCGCCATGTATATGGCGGGCGCCGTCTGCGGATGCGCGGCCGTCCTGGTTACGTACTTGTCGAGTTCGGGAGCAATTTTCATCGGTGCCCTGGTCATGATTTCCATGCTGCCCGCCCTGGCCTGGCTGGAGCGCGCTCCCTACGAGCGCCAGGTGGACAAGATCGCTACCTAAAGCCTCTGGAGCTGTCCCCAAAGGAAAGGCTCTCGCTCCTCTCTCGGGTTTGGCCCCGGACATGGGATTCGTTATACTTTCTGGCGCAGTCCGCTCGCCAGAGTACGGAGCCACCCCAGGTGAAGATGCGGATCCGCGGCAGTGGCAGGGCGTGCAACGGCGCATTTCTCCAGCAGGGTGAAGCAGCGACGGTGGAAAAACTAGAAAACGAGATCCAGCAAGACCGGAACGCCGGCGAGGTTGTCGTCGTTGGAGGCTCCGCGGCGGGCTTCCATACAGCAACCCACGTCGCGCGTGGTGGCCGCTCTGTGCGCGTGCTGGAATCCATGCCGACTTTGGACCCCACATCCCGCACCCTAATTGTCACCGACCATTTCAAGAACCAGATCGGCCAGGCTGCGCGCGCCAGCATCACGAACGAAATTCGCCGCTTCGAACTCTTCACCGACGGGCGCTCTGCTGTCGTTTCCCTGCATCGGCCGGACCTCATCATTGAGCGTTCCCGCCTCATCCCCGCGCTCGCCCTGGAAGCCCAGACGGCCGGCGCCTCAATCGACTATGACACCCGTTTTCTGGGACTCTCTCCCAACGGTCACGGCTTGCGCGTTGAAATTGATCGCGGGGGCCAGCGTGAAGAATTGCACGCCGCGAGTCTTGTCGGCGCCGACGGAGCCGTCAGCCGTGTGGCCAAGGCCGCCGGGTGGCCTCCCGTTGATACCGTCCCGCTGATGCAAGCGGTCGTGAAGCGCCCCAAGGACTGTCCTCCTGATACCACGCGCGTATGGTTCATTCCGGACGACACGCCCTATTTCTATTGGCTTATCCCGGAATCGCCGGAACGCGCCGCCGTGGGTGTTATCGGAGAGCACGGTCAAGCCACCAAACGCTGCTTTGAGCGCTTCCTGCAAAAGAAGGGGTTCGACCCGCTCGAATGGCAAGGAGCGCGCATTCCCGTTTACAAACGCTGGGTTCCCGTGCAGCGGCGTGTTGGCGGTGGCGACGTGTATCTTGTCGGCGACGCGGCCGCACAAGTTAAAGTTTCGACGGTTGGCGGCGTTGTGACGGGATTTCGCGGCGCGCGCGGTGTGGCCGATGCCATTCTGCAAAAAGGCAGCCACGAATTGCGGGTCTTGCGCCGCGAATTGAGCACCCATTGGCTCATCCGGCGGACCTTGCATTACTTTCAGCAGGAGGATTATTCGCGCCTGGTCGACTTGCTCAACGTCTCCACCCGGGAATCGCTGGGCGAGATCAATCGGGATGAGTCCACTCGCCTGCTCTGGAATCTGGTTCGCCGCCAGCCGCGCCTCGCTCTATTAGGGCTTCGCGGCCTGCTCCTCGGAAAAAGGTAGGTTCCAGCCCGCGTATTGGATAATGTGTTGGATAATCCTTGTAGCGCGGTAGCAATCGGGCGGGAATGTTCCTTCCCTCCTCCATTTAAGGTGCGGTTCCTGGAAACGGAGTAACGACAGTGCGTCTCACGGTAATTGGTTGTGGCTACGTTGGCCTCGTCACCGGAGCCTGCCTCGCGGCGGCGGGCCATGAAGTTATCTGCACGGACATCGACGATAAGCGCATCGACCAGCTCAAAGCGGGCAATGTCCCCATTTACGAGGAGCATCTCGATGAAGTGCTCCAGCGCGCCGTGGCTGAGAAAAAAATCTCTTATACCTCTAACGCTGGTGAGGCTATCCGTGCCGGCGACGTGATTTTCATTTGTGTCGGCACACCGCCGAAAGAATCCGGGGAGGCCGACCTCTCCGCCATCGACCACGTCGCTCGTCAAGTTGCTACCGAGGCGCGCTCTCCGAAACTGGTGGTCGAGAAGAGCACCGTCCCGGCTCTCACCGGTGTGCAGCTCCATAAAGCTCTAGCCGCTTATTCCCCCGGAAGCGGGCCGCAATTCCAGGTCGCCTCAAATCCCGAGTTTCTCCGCGAAGGCACGGCGGTTGGCGACTTTTTTCATCCGGACCGCATCGTCGTCGGCGTGGAAGACGCCACCTCCGCGGCCAGGCTCCGCGAAATCTACCAGCCGATTCTCGACCGGAAATTCCACTGCCCCCTTCACGCGGGCGGGTGCCCCAAGGAACCGGCCGGCGAACTGCTCGTCACCACCATCAACAGCGCCGAATTGATCAAGCATGCTTCGAATTCCTTTCTGGCCCTGAAAATCAGCTATGCCAACGTCATCTCCGATCTCTGCGAGCGCATTGGCGCCGATGTCGAGCAAGTGACTCACGCCATGGGGCTCGATCCCCGCATCGGCGCCCAATTCCTGAAGGCGGGTCTGGGCTTCGGCGGCTTCTGCTTCCCGAAAGACATTCAGGCCTTCATTCACCTCTCCGCTTCTGTGGGCGTTGACTTTGAAATGCTCAAGGCCGCCGAGCGCGTCAACAAGCGGCGTCTCGAACGCTTCTTCGAGAAAATCCACCGCGCCTTGTGGGTCATCAAGGGCAAGCGCGTTGCCGTGCTCGGACTCGCCTTTAAGGCCAACACCGACGACATCCGCTTCGCCCCTGCGCTGGAAGTAATTCGCAAGCTCCTGGAAGAAGGCGCCATCGTTCACGCCAGCGATCCGGAAGCCATTGTCCGCACCAAGCCCATCTTCCCGCAGGTGGTCTATCACGAAGATCCCTACGACGCTCTCATGCAGGCCGATGCCGCGCTGGTCTGCACGGAATGGCAAATTTTCCGGAAGCTCGATTGGGAACGTGCCGGTCAGCTCATGGCCCGCCGCCTGGTGATTGACGGCAGGAATCTCTATTCCCCAAAGAAAATGAAGGAGCTGGGATTCGAGTATTACTCGTTTGGTCGAGCCTGATCCCAAACAGAGGCGTCCCTCGCCCCAACCTCAGCGGCTCGCTGTCATCTTGCTGAATTGCAACTTGAAAAACTCCAGCGTTAGCCGCAGCCCTTCCTCAAGACCTACCTTCGGCTCCCAGCCCAGCAGCTTCTTCGCCTTGGTGATGTCCGGGCAACGCTGCTTAGGATCGTCTTCCGGCAGGGGTTTGTGAACGACCGCCCGCGCGTCCGGGAAGTGCGCGCGAATGCGTTCCGCGAATTCGTTAATCGTCATTTCATTCGGATCCCCGATGTTCGTCGGGTAGTGCTCATCGGACTGGCTGAGCCGGTAGATTCCCTCGATCAAGTCCGAAACGTAGCAGAAGCTCCGCGTCTGCTTGCCATCTCCATACACAGTCAGCGCCCGCCCGCTGAGCGCTTGAAACACAAAATTCGGCAGCGCCCGGCCATCGTTCAAACGCATACGCGGCCCGTACGTGTTGAAGATGCGCACGATGTGCGTGTCCACGCCGTGGTACCGGTGATACGCCATGGTGGTCGCTTCCGCAAAGCGTTTCGCTTCATCGTAAACGCTGCGCGGTCCCACCGGATTCACGTGGCCCCAGTAACTCTCGCTTTGCGGCGAAACTTCCGGGTCGCCGTAGCACTCGCTGGTGGACGCCAGCAGATACTTCGCCTGCTTCGTCATCGCCAGATCCAGCGTGCGCATGGTCGCGATCGACCCCACCTTCAGCGTTTCAATCGCGTGTTTCAGATAATCCGGTGGACTCGCGGGAGACGCAAAATGGAATACGTATCCGACTTCCCCGTCCACCAGGAATGGCTCGGTCACGTTGCGTGCTTCAAATCGAAACTTGCGGTTCGTCTTCAAATGCGCGAGGTTCTCTTCGTTTCCCGTCACCAGGTTGTCGAGCGCCAGCACTTCCCATCCTTCGGCCAGCAAGCGGTCGCAAAAATGCGATCCCAGGAACCCCGCACCGCCTGTTACTACCGCTCTCATGTGTCCTCCGGGCAATTCCGAATCTTGGATTTTACCGCGAGGCCCGGGAAATTGGCCAACGAATCCTCCCGCTGGCTATCGCGATGGGCGTTTGACCTGCAACACCTTGCACGTTACGATGCGCTGCCATGGGGAATATTCTGATCGCGACGATGCTCCCAACGGAGCCCGCCCGCAAGCCGCGTGTTTGGCCTTTTCTGGCCCTCTGCCTGAGCAGTGCGTGTCTCTTCGCTTTCTTCCATCTCGGTCGCTGGCTCATCGTCGAAGATCCCCTGCAAAACGCTGCCGCCATCGCGGTCTTGAGCGGCCGCATGCCCAGCCGGGCTTTGGAAGCCGCCAGAGTGTATAAGCAGGAATACGCGCCGCAGGTTTGGTTGACCCATTCCACAGAGCCTGGGGCAACGCTCTCGAAACTTTCCGTGCCCTACCAGGGGGAAGACGCCTACGACAGGCTCATCCTTATCCACGAAGGCGTTCCCGAATCCGCTATTCATGTCCTGGATCCGCCCATCGTCAATACCGCCGACGAAATGGCCGCCATCGGCCAAGCTCTTTCCAACGCAAACCCGCGTCGCGTGATCCTCGTGACCTCTAAAGTCCACACCCGCCGCACACGCACACTCTGGAAACAACTTTCGGGCGCCAACGGCGAGGCCATCGTCCACGGTGTTTCGGACGACCCCTTCGACGCCGATCACTGGTGGCGAAATACCAGCGATGCCTTGGATGTCGTAAGAGAAGTGCTCGGCCTGTTCAACGCCTGGGCCGGATTGCCCTTGCGGCCCACCGCATAAACTCGCCGCGCCATTAGAAAACCCTTCAGAAAAAAATGAACCGCTTACGTTTTGCTCGCGATGGATCGGTGGAAACCTCCGGAACATGGGGAAGAGGTCTCCCCTCAAACGCAGCCAGCGGATTCTCCCTCAGCAGCGCCTGCGCTTTTTCCTCTCCGAAGCGTTCCGCAACCGCCTCGTAGGCAAATCTCAGCTTCAGCGGGCGCCGCGCCGTATTGTGCGCATCGCTAGCAATGAAGTGCACCAGTCCTCGCCCAATCCACGTCCACGCATCTTCCTGCGCGCCCGGGCCAAATACGCCGGTCAGCGATCCCGCCGTGATTTGCGCGTAGCAGCCCAAGCTGACCCAGCGCGACAATCGTTCCGGTTGCGCCCGCAGAATACCGTTGCGTTCCGGGTGCGTGATCACCGGGCGCAACCCGGCAAGCTGCATTTCGTGCAGCCGCTGGTCCATCGACGGGGGAATGGAGAACTCGTTGAATTCCACCAGTAGATAATCCTTTTGATTGATGCAAAACGGCGCTGCATCCGCTCGAATGGCCGCCAGATTTTCCGGATTGAGATGGAAATCGCAACCCGTCGCCAGGGTGATCCGGCCCGCAAGCTTCTCGCTCAGCGCATCCCGGGCCTCGCGCACTTTTACAAAATTGAAGGCGTAGTGGGAACTGGCATGCGGCGTTGCCACCACATGCGTGATGCCATCGGCGATGGCGTCTTCCGCCATGGCCAGCGCTTCTTCGATGGATTTTGCTCCGTCATCGAGCCCGGGAAGAATATGCGAATGAAGGTCGACCATGCCACTCCAGTATGCGTCACCTTCGCCACGCCGTGAAGACCTGCCACACCCCCAGCAGAAACATCAGCGCCGCAAACACCCGGCGCATCCGCACGGCATTCAACTGGCCCGCCAGTTTTCCGCCGAGGATCCCGCCCACAAAAACGCCCGGGATCAGCAGCAGCCCCGTCCTCCAGGAAACGTCACCCGCCTGCGCGTACACCAGAAAGGCCAGCAGCCCGGTCGGCGGAATCAGCGCAACCAGGCTCGTCCCTTGCGCCCGGTGCTGGCTGAAGCCAAACAGCAATCCCAGCAACGGCACCAGCAATACCCCACCGCCGATTCCCACCATCCCTGCCGCCACCCCGCAGAACGCCGCAACCAGAAAAATCCCAAAACTCCTCAGGTAACTCTGCGCGGTCACGTTGTTTGCTTCGCTCGGCGGCGTTGACGTACCGCGCGTTTTTCTCCAGAGCAGCACCGCGGACAGCATCAGAAAAAATCCGAAGATCCCCTGCAGGTCCCGTGAAGCCATGGGCACGGCAATACGCCCTCCACCATATCCTCCCAGGAGAAAGCCCAGCGCGCAGTAAATTCCAGCGCGCAAGTCCACCTGTTTGTTTTTCCAATATTGCAGCAGCGCGCCCAGTCCAAGCGGCGGCAGGAGAATAAAGAGGGACGTTCCCTGGGCGAGGTGCTGGTCGTAATGCAGCAGGTAGACCATCGCGGGCACCAGCACCACGCCCCCGCCAATGCCCAGCAGTCCCACCAGCACTCCCACCACGAGCCCTAGCGCTAGAATCACGAGTGTCATGTCGCGCCGGCGGGAGAACCGCCTAATCGAAGTAACTCAACCGTTTGCATTGCGCCTATCTTCACCCGGCATCTGCGGAAACGCAACGCAGTTCCGGCCTGCTCTGCCCTGGCCTAGTGTGAAATCTTGGAAACATCCACAGGCTCCTCTTCAAGCGGGCCTACCGAAACTGTTATAGTTCCGATGTCGTTTATCTCCTTGGCTTTAGAGCCTGTGTCGCGCGCAACATCCGAGGAGGAGCACTTTCCATCTCATGGCAATGGACAGAAAACCTGAATTCTTCAAAGGGGCCACTCTCAAAGTGGCTATCATCGGCTGCGGTTACGTCGGTCTTCCCCTCGCTTTGCGCTTCGCCGAGGCCGGCCACAAAGTCGTCGGCTTCGATACCGATCCGGAAAAGGTAAAACTCCTGAATGCCGGCAAGTCGTACATCGAACACATTCAGCAAACCAAGATTCTGCAATATGTGAACAGCCGCCATTTCCACGCCACCGCGGATTTCACCAAACTCAAGGAAGCCGACGCCATCATCATCTGCGTGCCCACACCGCTGAACGAGTACCGCGAACCCGATCTGAGCCACGTCGAAACCACCGCCAAATCCATTCACCCGCACTTGCAAAAGGGCCAGTTGGTCGTTCTCGAATCCACCACCTATCCCGGCACCACCGAAGAATTGCTCCTGCCGATCCTCGAAAAAAGCGGCTTGCGCTGCCCCATTGCTGCCGGCCCCGAAAATGAAAATGTGCCGGGAGATTTCTTCCTGGCGTTTTCACCGGAACGCGAGGATCCCGGAAACAAACAGTTTGGCCTCGCGCAAATCCCCAAAGTCGTTGGCGGCGTGAATCCGCCTAGCGGCCGCGCCGCCCAGGCTCTGTACGCGCAAGTCGTCGCCAGAGTCATCCCCGTCAGCTCGACCCGCGCCGCGGAAATGACCAAGCTCCTCGAAAATATCTTTCGCTGCGTCAACATCGCCCTCGTCAACGAGCTCAAGATGCTCTGCTTGCGCATGGGCGTGGACGTCTGGGAAGTGATCGACGCCGCTTCCTCCAAGCCCTTCGGCTTCATGCCCTTCTACCCCGGGCCCGGCTTGGGCGGCCACTGCATTCCGGTGGACCCCTTCTATCTGTCATGGAAGGCCCGCGAATACGATTTCTCCACGCGCTTCATCGAACTGGCCGGCGAAGTCAACACCGCCATGCCCTATCACGTCGTGGATTCCATTGCCGCAGCCTTGAACGACCACAAGAAGAGTCTCAAGGGCTCAAAGATCCTGATTCTTGGGGTGGCTTACAAAAAGGACGTCGACGACCTGCGCGAGTCCCCCACCCTTAAAATCATGGAGATTCTCCAGAAGCGCGGCGCCGACTTCGAGTACAACGACCCCTACTTCCCGCACCTTCACAAAATGCGTCACTACGATTTTTCGCACATGAAGTCCGTGCCATTGAACCCGCAGACACTCGGGAACTACGATGCCGTAGTCATTGCCACCGATCATTCCAGCTACGACTATGCCGCGATTGTGGAAGGCGCGAAACTCGTGATTGATACGCGCAACGCCACGCGCCGCGTCGTCCGCCACCGCGAGCGCATTGTTCACTGCTAGAACGTAAACCGGTCTTCTCTCTATTTTGCTTTGGTCAGTTCCACGCGCGCCGTGGCCACTGGCAGCACGGCTTCCAGCAGCACGGGAATGCGCGCGGCATCGTTGGTGAGATACAGCAGGAAGTGCGCGTCCTTCATCTCTGCCCCGCCCTCATACACGTGGATTTCGATCTTGGTCACCGTGTAATCTCCCGCCGGCACTTTCACCGTTTCGGCCTTGCCCAGGAGCACGGCGCGCACTTCATAGAACTTTCGTCCGTCGTAGACCGCGCTCTTGATCTCCGGGGTTTTGTCCCAATCGATGCCGCGCAGGTACTGCAATAGTCCCAGCGGGTCCCGTGTGCCGGCAGGAACGCGCGCCGCCGTCGCATCCGCGGGCGCCGGATCCACCGGTGAAGACACCATCCGTTGCACCGAATCCACTTTTTGTCCCCGTTCGCTCAGGTGCATCTCATATTGCTGGCTGGCAAAGCTGCCGGCTTCGCTGTACGAATCGAACTGGTCGTCCAGCTCAAACACCATCCGGTACGGGTTCTCCGTGTGCGCGAACGCCTGCAAGTGCCAACTGTTCTTGCCGTAGAAATTCCTTTTTTCGGCGGTGACGATCTTCAAATTCGCGATGGTGCTGTTCAGCTTGGCTATATTCGCCGCAAACTCCAGCGATTCGCCCGCGCGAAGCGTGAACCCGGGTTCCGCAGGTACGCTTCCCTTCTTTTCGTTGGTGTCACCCGAGGGTGCTGCCACGGGCGTTCCAGGCTTCGCATTTCCGACTCCGCGCCCCGTGCCCGCTGGGGCCGACGCCACCGGGTTTGCCGGCCGCGCGGTGATTCTCGACCCCGGATGCACAACCTTCCAATAGAGCAATCCCGCTGCCACCAGCAGCAGAGCCATGATCGCCACAACCAGTGCTACTTTCTTGCCCATGATTTTTTTGTGACGCCCGCGTCAATCCTCTCCCCTGGTTTCCTTCCAATCATCGTACAATAAGTTAGCTTTTTTCCAGCGGGAGGCAGCGAGACATGCGCTACCTGGTCACGGGAGGCGCCGGATTCATCGGCTCAAACACGGTGGAGGAGCTCGTCCGGCGAGGTCATGGCGTCGTCGTGCTTGACGATCTCTCTTCCGGTAAAGAGGAGAATCTCGCCGAAATTCGCAACAAAATCACCTTCATGAAGGGCTCCATCACCGATCTGGAGACCGTGCAAAAGGCCATGCTGCAAGCCGAATTCGTGATTCACCTGGCCGCTCGCACCTCTGTTCCGCGCTCGGTCAAGGATCCTCTCGATACCAACCGCATCAACGTCGACGGCACCTTGAATGTCCTCCTGGCCGCCCGCGACAATAAGGTCAAGCGCGTCGTCTTCGCCGCCTCCTCTTCTGCCTACGGCGAGACCCCCACGCTTCCCAAGACGGAAGACATGCAGCCCTCCCCTATCTCTCCCTATGGCGTCTCGAAATACGTGGGCGAGCTTTACGCGCAGGCTTTCCAGCGCTGCTACGGCCTCGAGTGCGTCTCTCTCCGGTACTTCAACATCTTCGGCCCGCGGCAAGACCCTGATTCTCCCTATTCCGGCGTACTTTCCCGCTTCGCTACCGCCTTCCTCCAGGAAGGTCAGCCGCTCGTCTATGGCGACGGCGAGCAGACCCGCGACTTCACCTTTGTCGAAAACGCTGTCCAGGCCAATCTCCTCGCCTGCGAAGCCCCCGGCGCATTCGGAAAAGTCTTTAATGTTGGTACCGGCTCTCGCGTTTCGCTGAACCATACCCTTGATCTGCTGCGAAAAATCTCCGGGAAAAATCTTCAAGCCAAATACGAATCTCCGCGCGATGGCGATATCCGCGACTCCCAGGCGGATATCCACAGCGCGCGGGAAACCCTCGGCTACGAGCCAATCGTTTTCTTCGAGGAAGGCCTGCGGCGGACCTACGAGTGGTATCGAACCCACCATGCCAAGGAAGCCACGCGCTAACCGGAATTCGTACAACCCGCCGGACGCCTATCTCATCATTCCTTGCACATGCTGCTACATGGCTGCTCCACGCTCCGCTACAATTCTGCCCAAGCGCGTGCTAGGCTAACTCTTCGATTCTCTGAGCCCAATAGCCGCGTGATCATCCATCTTCCAATCTCCGCCCCGCCTGCCAGGCGCTGTCTTTCTCTCCTCCTCCTTGCGTTTTTCGCCGCTCGAATTCCCGCCTCCGCCCAACAGGTCCGTCTCTCCACTCCTTCCGGCGGCATCGCGGAAATTTCCTCCAGCGGCCCGCAACAGCGGCAAGGAGACCTCTTTATCGCCGATGGCGATGTGGACATCAGCTATTCCGGCATGCGCTTGCGCGCCGACCACGCCCAATACAACAACGCTACCTCCGAGGCAATTGCCCACGGGCATGTTCTCTTCGACTTTGAAAATCAGCATCTCGAAGGCGACGATGCCGTTCTCAATGTCGCCTCGGGGCGCGGCACCTTTCACCATGTTCACGGCACGATCAAGCTCGAGCGCAGCCCCAATCCTCTTCTCCTGGTCACTCAGAATCCTCTGTACTTCGAAGCTCGCGAAGTCGACCGCATTTCCGACGATGTTTACATCGTCCATCACGGCTGGTTCACCATTTGCGATCCCGTGCAACCCACCTGGCAGTTTTATGCTCCGGAAGCGAAAGTGACTCTCGAAAAAAGCGTTGCCCTGGTCAACTCCAACTTCCGCCTCTATCGTGTCCCGCTTCTCTGGTTGCCCTATTCCACCGTTCCGGCTGGCGAGCATGTTCGGCAAACCGGTTTTCTCGTGCCCGTCGTCGGCGACAGCAATACCAAAGGCTTCATCGGCGGCGATGCTTTCTACTGGGCCCCAAAACCCTGGATGGATGCCATGCTTGGGCTTGAATACTTCAGCCTCCGCGGTTGGTCCCAGCGTGGCGAGTTTCGCGCCCGCCCTTTTGAGGACACCTCGATCAAATACACCTATTTCGGCGTTGTCGATCGCGGCATCGCGGGTCCCGACGGCACGGTGGTCAAGCAGGGGGGCCATCAGCAGCAACTCGAGGTGCAATCTCTCTGGAACCATGGCTGGCGCTTCGTCGCCGATGTGAACGATCTCACTTCGCTGACTTTCCGGTTGGCCTTCGCGGATAACTATGGTGATGCCATCAACTCCGAAATACGCAGCTCCATCTTCCTCTCCAACAATTTCCGCGGTTTCAGTTTCAATGTCGCCAGCCTGGATGATCGCAGTTTCCTCCAGCTCATCCCGGCGCAAAGCGTCTTTCTGCGCAGCGCTCCCGAAGTTGATTTCAGCTCCGTTGAACAAGCCCCTTTGCGGAATCTCCCCATCTATTTTTCATTCGATACCTTCGCCGGCGCCGTCCATCGCGAAGATGAGTACCTGGTCACGCCGAACTTCGTCGCCCGCACCGAATTCGCTCCCAAGGTCACTTTGCCTCTCCATTTCGGAGATTGGCTTGGTGTCACCACCTCCGCTACGTTCCGCACCACCTACTACGGCGATTCTCTAAGCTCGGTCTCCACCCTCAGCGGTGAATCCATCACCCGCAACACCGGTGAATTCGCCGTCGAGTTGCGTCCGCCCACGCTGGAGCGTTTTTTCGATCGCCCCCGCGCGCGCCGCCGCTACAAGCACACCATCGAGCCGACCGTCACCTACCGCTACGTCACCGGCGTGAACAACTTCGCCGATTTCATCCGCTTTGACAGTAACTCCACTATCACCGACACCAACGAACTCGAATACGGCTTCACCCAGCACCTCTATGTCAAGAACGGCGACGACCAGCCCGTCGATTTCCTTTCCTGGAGCGTCGTCCAAAAGCACTATTTCGATCCCACCTTTGGCGGCGCCCTCGTTACCGGCCAGCGCAACGTCTTTCAGGCTCTCGATTCCATCACTCCCTTTGCTTTCGCCTCCACGCCCCGCAATTGGTCGCCCATTGTCAGCGATCTGCGGCTCACGCCGGGCGGCCGCTTCGACGCCGAGGAAATCCTCGAATACGACCCGCAGCTGAGCAAGGTCACCACCATCGGCACACTCCTCAAAGTGAAGCCCTACAGCGAATTTTACTTCACCATCGCGGACCTCCGTTTGCAGGGCGATCCCCTGGTCCAGCCGCCTTCCAACCAGATTCGCACCATCGTCGGATATGGCAATCTCGCCCGAAAAGGCTTTAATGTTTCCACCGGCATCAGCTACGATTTCGTCACCGGCACCATGCAGAACGAGTTCGCGCAAGTGAACTATAACGGCGGCTGCTGCGGCTTGGCCCTCGAATATCGCCGCCTCGAACTTGGCACCGTCCGCACGGAAAACCAGTTTCGTGTCGCCCTTGTGATTGCCAACATCGGCAACTTTGGCAACCTGCGCCGTCAGGAAAAAATCTATTGATGCCGCCGGATGCCCAGCTCGCCTTCGCTTCAATCGCCGAAATCGCCAGTCTCTACCGCCGTGGCAAGCTCTCTCCCGTCGAACTCACGCGCTTCCTGCTCGATCGCATCGCCAGGCTGAATCCCCGCCTCAACGCCTATCTGACCGTTTGTGAGGAGCAGGCCCAGCAACAGGCCGTTCATGCGGAATCGGCGCTCCCTGGCATGCGCCGCGGCAAAAGCGCCCGCTCTCTCGGCCCTCTCCACGGCATTCCCATCTCTCTGAAGGACAACATCTACTCCGCCGGCATCCGCACCACGGCTGGCTCCAAAATTCTGCATGACTTCATTCCCTTGCGCGACGCCCCGGTTGTCACCGCCCTCAAAAAGGCTGGCGCCATCATCCTCGGCAAAACCAACATGCATGAATTCGCCTACGGCACCACCAGCGACAACCCGCATTATGGCCCGGTGCGAAATCCCTGGAATGAGACGCGCATCGCAGGCGGCTCCAGTGGCGGCGCTGCGGCCGCCCTTGCCGCCGGCCTTTGCTTTGGCAGCATTGGTACCGATACCGGCGGCTCCATCCGCATCCCTGCTTCCCTCTGCGGCGTTGTGGGCTTGAAGCCCGGCTTGGGCCGCGTCAGCGCGGAAGACGTCATCCCGCTCTCTCCCACCCTGGATTTTGTCGGTACGCTCGCACGCTCGGTCGAAGACGCCGCGCTTCTTCTCGATCCGATTTTCAACCGTGGCTTGAAGGAACGAAGTCTTCTCCTCGGAAAATTCCCATCTCCCCGCGCGCGCCGCGCGAAATTGGGCATTCCCAAGGAGTTCTTTTTCGATGTCCTGAGCCCGGATGTACAGCGCGCCTTCGATCGCGCCATGCGCATTCTCAAAAAGGGCGGGGCTTCGATAAAGGAAATCTCTCTGCCGCTTTTGCCGGAAACCGAGGACACCGGCAATCAAATCACCTGGGCCGAAGCCACCCTCTATCATCAACAAGCCGGCTGGTTCCCGGACCGCTCCGCTGAATACGGTGAAGACGTGCGTTCGCGCCTCGAAATGGGCACGAGGGTTTCCGCGGTTTCTTACTTGAAAGCCTTACAAACGCGAGAGAAATTCATCTCCGCGATTCATTTTGCTCTGGAGGATGCGGAGGTTGACGCTCTCGTCGTTCCCACCACTCCCATCGCCGCCCCGCCCATCGGCGAAGAATCCACGTCCGTAAGCGGAACGCTTCACCCCACGCGTGCTCTTCTCTTGCGCCTGAACCGCCCGGCAAACCTCGCCGGTGTCCCCGCCATTTCCATTCCCTGCGGCCTTGCTGAAGGCGGCCTGCCCATCGGCCTGCAATTCATCGCCGCAGTCACCGATGAACCGCTGCTTCTCGAACTGGCCCGCCACTTCGAGCAAGCCTCACCGTCCCTGTGGCACAGTCACTCCTGACTGTGCTCTTGGGTTAGCCTCGACTCGCGGTGTTCCCGCATTCGTGCTTCGCAATACCGTCGCCACCGCGCCTTTCCACTTCATAATTCGGTCGCCAATCACGTATCCCAGCGTCCCGGTTGTCATTCCGCCAAAAATGTCCGCAACATAGTGGTACCGCCCCCAGATCGTCGAAACGCACATCAAGACGAAAAACGGCACCATCACCCAAAATAGCCACCTTCGGAACTTCCACGCGCCCCACACTGCCGCTGTTGCTCCTGCGACGTGCTCCGAAGGAAACGCCGCCCCCCTTACCCTCCCCAAGTGCTCGATGAAATTAATCGTTGCCGTGAACGGCCCGCCAGCCAGGGGTGCCTTCCACGCTCCCGCCAGTGCAAACCACGGGCTCTCAATCGGGAAAAACATCGCGATCAAATACCCGCACATATATCCCACCATCGAGTAGGTCATCACCGACCAGTAGGCTTGCCACTCCCGCCGGTGATACAAGATGCCGCCAAGAATCAGCAGGTAGGTGAAGTACGTCAGATAAAAAAACTGCATGCCATCGTTCCGCAGCGGCGTGGCGAACTGTTCCAGCCAGATCGTCGGCTGGACACCCGTCAGCCAGTGATCGAACGCCAGTAACTTGGCGTCTTGCCATTCTGGCGTGAACAACGTCATCAGGTGCGCCAGCTCCTCAAAACAAAACAGGAAGAACAGGTGCGGATACCAATGTCTCCAGAAATGCCACCATTGCGTGCCAAACGACACGCCAAACCGCGTTTCTTTCGCCGCCGCGCGCGCTCCCACCCAGCACAGCAGCATCACCACCAGCGTCGCTCCAGCTTGCACGCCAAGCAGCCGGAACGGATGCCGCAGATTCTTCGCAAAGTACGCGATCAGCACACTGGACACGCCCAGGTAACTCAGGGCCACACGCTCATAGGCGCCGCTCCCCGCCCATGCCACAGCAACCTCTGTGCGCATCCCCTTCAGCGCCTTAGCAAGGATGGACTCCGCATCTCTCAGGAAGGCATCGCCTTCGCCCGTGTGTCCTGCCCCCTGCCACGTCGAAGCCATCGCAAGGGATGCGATCTTCTGTGCCTTTTTCTCGTTCATGCCCGGCTTTCCCCGCCTCGCCTCATGGGTTGGGCCAACGGCAGGCTCTGCCCCAAGGATTTCTCCACATGCCAGTGCCAAATCTCCCAGTCGCACCGGTTCGCCACCGCCGCCAGATCTCTTCCCGGATTCACCACATGCGCATGGCCTAGCGCCGCAAGCATCGGGCGGTCCAGCAGTGTGTTCCCGTACGCGTGCGAATCATGCAGTTCGATCCGGTGTTCCTGCGCAATGCGCTTCACTGCACGAGATTTTTCTTCCCCATACATCGCACCTCCCAGCAAACGCCCGGTCCACCTTCCGTCTCGTTCTTCCATCCGCGTTGCACACACCAGCACCTGGCCGCCAACCCTCCGGGATTCCAATTCGCACTCCACCGCGCACGCCACCAGCAGCGCCAGCGCCTCCGGCATTCCGCTGACCAGCACGATCCTGTGCCCCTGCCGCGCATGCCACGCCGCACGCTCCATCCCTTCCTCGAAGAAAACGATCGTCTCCATTTGTTGCAAAACCTGGTCGCACCGCACTCCACTCCAGTACCGTTTGTTGCCGTGCACCGTCGCGGCAATTCCGTTGGGCAGCAATCGCAACGCCTCCCGAGCCCAAAGAATGTAATTTCCAACCGGAATCGCGCCGCTCTGCCGCGCTGCGCAGAAGAATCGCCGCTCCAGCGACGGCTCCGGAATGAGCGTCCCATCCACGTCGAAGAACGCCGCGATCTTTTGCGTCCCTGCGCCTTCTTCGCTCATGCCGCGTCTCCTCGCGTCACTCTCCCGGAGTTCCCGCCGGCGAGGCTCCCCGCAAAAAACTTCCAGCCCTCTAGCAGCACCGGCAGCCCGCGCACAACGCAAAACCCTCCTGTCAGCCACGCGAGCACATGGGCCCCCGCGCGAATTGCCGCGTGCGCGTCCACCGTCAACGGCCCCACCAGCAGCACCGGGCCCCGCGTCAAGGCCAACTCCAATCCCAGATAGCAGAAGCACACGCACTTCAGCGCTGCATACACTCCGCGGCTCCATCGCGACCCCACCAGCGCGCGTCCCCACCATGTCTGCAGCATCGCGTTCGCGCCCCATCCCGAATGGCCCGCTTTCAACGCCAGCCCGCGCAGAAAATCCGTCACCGCACCGCGCGCAAAGAACAGCATCGGCAACCACAACGACACCATCCCCACCACCGCAAAGTACGTGAAGTACATGTTCTCGATGACGCGGTCTCCTAGAATGTCGATCTGCGCGCCCACCGGCGTGGCCATTTTCCGCGTCCGCGCCAGGTGTCCGTCCAGCGCATCCAACGCGATCGACGTCACCGTCAGCACCACCGCCAGCAGATTCATCCACGCGCCGTGGCCAAAGAAACTGACCGCCGCAAATCCCACCAGCACGCGCAACAGCGTCACTTTGTTCGGCGTCCAAACCATAGGCAGCCGCTCGATGCTCGGCATGCCCATGCGCAAAGCAAGGGCCTTGCCATCCCCTGCGCAAATAACCCTTTCCTGTCCAATATCTTGCAGGCCAGACAAAATGCCCTTGCTCGCTCCCCTGCCAGCCTTTCCCGCCACTTGTCCTTCTTTCCCTGCCTTTGTGCCTCTCCCGCGATTCTCCGCGTCTAATCCACTTGCGCAGGGAAAGCCAGCTCTATGCAGGCCTGGGAAACACGAATTTGTGTCCCCCCAAGCGTTTCTCCGGCGCACCACCCGCTGCGTGGTTTTGTGCGAGAATGGTTTGTTTGGTCGCGGGGATTTCCCGATCATGCGCAAGCGGACGCCGCTGCCTATTTCGGCAGGTTCAACGCGGCAGGCAGTGAGGACTTCTACGAAATGACCGATGTTTCTTTAGCCGGCGCTTTTCTCGCGGGATTGATCTCTTTTCTCTCCCCCTGCGTTCTCCCGCTTGTTCCCGGCTACATCTCCATGCTTTCCGGAATCGGCGTGGAACAACTCCGCCAGGGCGAGCAGCCCAAAGGGGGGCTTTTCTCTTCCGCGCTCTCCTTCGTCGTCGGCTTCTCCGTGGTGTTTATCGGGTTCGGGGCTTCCGCGAGTGCCGTCGGCGGTTTCCTGCAGCAGCACAAAAATCTGCTCACGCCGATCGCCGGAGCGCTGATCCTGCTCTTCGGCCTCCACCTCTTGGGCGTACTCGACAAAATGAACGTGCGGGCCGGCATCGTGGTTGGAGCGATTCTGGTGGCCTTGGGCGTCGCGGCCCTTCTTCACGGCGGGCCTCTTTTCCTCGGCCTTCGCGCCGTCCATTTCTTCTCGCTCTCCATCATTGGCTTCTTTGGGCCGCTGCTGGCTCGCTGGTTGAATCGGGATGTGCACCTGCGCAACACGGATACCAAGCCCGGCATCCTCAGCGGCTTCCTTCTTGGCTTCGCTTTTGCCTTTGGCTGGACGCCCTGCATCGGCCCGATCCTTTCCGCCGTGCTCGTACTCGCTGCGGCCAGCAACACCGTCGCGCGCGGCGTGCTCCTCCTGGCCGTTTATTCCGCGGGACTGGCTGTGCCCTTTTTGCTCACCGCGCTCGGCTTGGGCACGTTCATGCGTTTCTACAAGAACTTCCGCAAGTATCTTCACGCTGTCGAAGTGTTCAGCGGAGCCCTGCTGCTGTTCATCGGCTTCCTGATCTTCTTCAACAAGCTGACCTGGCTCTCAGGTAAACTCACGTTCCTGAATCGCTTCTCGATGTAAGATTCTTGTAGCTTGTAGGTGGATGGAATCGTTATGAAAAAAATCCTGATCATCGTCGGTACCGTCGCAGTCCTCATTCTCCTCACCTGGTATGCCGATAAGGCCACGCGCCTCAAGGGACAATCTGCTGCAATCCCCGTTTCTGACCTTGCCGGAAAGCCTGAGCCGGATCTGACACTCAAGGACCTCGACGGCAAAGACGTCTCCCTTGCCGATTACAAGGGTAAGGTGGTCTTCCTGAATTTCTGGGCTACCTGGTGCGATCCCTGCCTCGTGGAGATTCCCTGGCTCATTGATATGCAAGCCAAATACGCTTCGCGCGGTTTCACCGTCGTCGGCGTGGCTATGGACGACGAAGGCAAGAGCGTCGTCGCTCCGTTTATTGCCAAGGAGCGCTTCGACGTCAACGGCCAGCAGCTTCCCATGGGCTATCCCATCCTGCTTGGCACCGACGAAGCCGCGGACAAGTTTGGCGGCATCCTCGGCTATCCCACCAGTTTCCTGATTTCCCGCGATGGCAAGGTCGTCGCCAAGTTCCAGGGCCTCAAGAGCAGCGACGAACTGCTCAAAGCCATCGAAGCGCAGCTCTAGCCGAATCCACTATGCTTGCCGAACACGACTTCCAAAAAAAGGCCGACGCCCTCTTCGAGGACTTGAAGAAGCGCCTGCTCAACCTCGGCGATGAGCACGATTTCGACGTTGAAGGCGAAAGCGGCAAGCTCGAAGTCATCTTCGAGGAGCCCGCACCGGCCAGATTCGTAATTTCTCCGAACACGCCCATCCGGGAAATCTGGGTCTCCGCGCTCTCCACCAGCTTCAAGCTCGCCTGGTCCGATCCCCGCAACGCCTTCATCCTCGAAAAGACCGGCGAAGATCTTTACGGCGTGATGAGCCGCGTGATTTCGCAACAACTGGGAACTCAGGTGACCGTGTGAAACATTTCCTTGCTGCGCTCTTCCTCGCTCCTTTTCTTTTCCCGCTCGCGGCGATTTCGCAAACGCCCTCCGCCAGGGACGTTGTCGCTCCCACGGCCTTCGCCTCCTACGATCCCGTTGCGCGCGGCATGGCCTTCCAGGTCGCCGTCGTCCTCAAGATTCGCCCCGGCTTTCACGTCAACGCACGCGAAGTCGCCTTTGACTACCTGATCCCCACCGATCTGCGCGCGGACGTCCCTGCCGGCTTCAAGCTGGACAACGTGATTTATCCCAAGGGAACCCTGCAAACCTTCGTCTTCTCAAAGGACAAAAAGTTGAATGTGTACACGGACACGGTGATTCTGCGCTTGCCGCTCACCGTCCTGCCGGATGCGCCGCTCGGCCCTCATCATCTCGCCATGAAACTTCGCTACCAGGCCTGTAGCACCGAGATCTGCCTGCCGCCGGTAACCAAAGACGTCGAGCTGACGCTCCATGTCGTGGCCGCTCGCTCTTCCGCAAAAACGTCGAATCCCGGCCTCTTCCCACCCTCTCGCTGATTGCATCGCCGCCGCGTTTCCGAAAGAATGAAGAAACCATGGCCCCCTTTCCTCGTGCTAAACGCTTCTGGCTTTTTCTTGCGGCTATCGTCTCCACTCTGGTTGCCGCGCTCTTTCTCGTTGCCGTCACGCGCACGCGCAGTATTGAAGAACACCTCCGCACCTTACTCGTGCAGGACCTTAGCCGCCGCTACGCCAGCCAGGTTGAACTCCGCACCCTGACCCTTCGTTTCTGGCCCCGCCTCAGCGTCACCGGCGAAGGCCTCACCGTCCACTTCCATAACCGGTTGGATGTGCCTCCCCTCATCTCCATCGAAACATTTTCTTCTCGCCCCGGCATTTTTGGCCTTCTCCGCGAACCTCACCATGTCTCCAGCGTCGTCTTGGACAATATGGTCATCACCATCTCGCACGGCAAACCCGGCCAGTCCGAAGCCGCTCCTCCCACTAAATCTCCGCAACCCCCGGCGCTCCTGGTCTTCGATGACGTACTCTGCAAAAACACCGTACTGATCATCGTCTCGAAAAAAGCAGGCAAGGAACCTCTCGATTTCGAGATTCATAACCTGTTCCTGCAGCGAACCTCGATCGATAAACCCCTCACCTTTCGCGGTAATCTCACCAACGCAAAACCCAAGGGCGAAATCGCCACCAGCGGCAGCTTCGGGCCCTGGGATATGGAAGAACCCGGCAACACCCCGGTCTCCGGCTCCTACACATTCACGGACGCAGATCTTGGCTCGTTACCCGGCATCGCGGGCATTCTCTCTTCCACTGGAAAGTACCTGGGCCAGCTTGACAAGATTGAAGTCCAAGGCGAAACCGACACACCGGCGTTCTCTATCGATCCCGTCGGACGCGGTGTACCGTTGCGCACCACGTTTTCCGCCACCGTCGATGGCATCGACGGCGCAACCTACCTTCATCCGGTGCGCGCCGTTCTCGGCCAATCGCTCTTCATCGCCAATGGCAGTGCCGTTCGCGCTCCCGAAAAGCAGGGGCATTTCATCACCCTGGATGTCATCGCCCCGCAAGCTCGCCTGCAAGACGTCCTCGCCCTCGCCGTTAAATCGCAAAAGCCGTTCATGGTCGGCACCATCAAGTTGCAGACCAAGCTTGTCCTCCCGCCCGGCAAAGAAAAAGCCCTCGACAAACTTCTCCTCGATGGCGATTTTGGCGTCGAGGATGCCCGCTTCACCGATCCGGAGATCCGTTCCCAGCTTGCATCCCTCAGCCGTCACGGTCTCGGCGAACCCAACCAGGAAGACGCCGGGAGCGCTGCGACTGACCTGCAGGGCCACTATCACGTGGAAAATGGCGTCGCCACGTTCACTCATCTCCAGTTTGGTGTGGAAGGCGCCACCATCCAGATGGACGGCACCTACGAACTGAATGGCGGTCAACTGAACTTCCGCGGTCAACTTCGTTTGAAGGCGGAACTCTCGCAAGCTGTAGGCGGGGTGAAATCGGCCTTCCTGAAGCCATTCGATGAGTTTTTCAAAAAACAGGGCGCCGGCGCTGTAATCCCCATCGCCATTACCGGAACGCGCGAAAACCCGGTCTTTAGCGTCTCCGTTTTTCACAAAACGATCAAAAAGCAGCCAGCGGAAAACTCGCCTGCGAACGAAAAGAAATAGCGCTTCGCAAACGGGCGCGTGGCAGCGCGGCTACTTGGCGAATCCGCTGACCGCCGCCCGCAACCTCCGCACCACCCGCTCCTGTCCCAGCACCACCATCGTGTCGAACAGCGGCGGCGCCACCGCTTGCCCCACGATTGCCACGCGCGTCGCATTGATCAGCAAGCCCGCCTTCACCCCGGCCTCTTCCGCCACCTTCCGGGAAGCATGATCGCAGGCATCGTGATTCCACTCCGCCAATCCCGCCAGCGCCTCCGCCAGTTTTGCCAGCAGGCTTGGCACCTTCTCGTCTTTCCAGAATTTCGCTTTCGCCGCCGGATCGATCGTGAATTCGTCGCTGAAAAACGCGCGCGACCAACTCCCGAAATCCGGCAGCAGCCGTACCCGCGGCCGCAACAAGTCCACCGTCCTCGAAAACCACTCGCGCCCCGCTCCCATTGCCCATTCTTCCTTCCACAACCCATCTTGTTTCAACTGCTCCTCCACCTGCGGCAACAGGTCCTCGATCGGCACCTTCTGCAGATACTGCGTGTTAAACCATTCCAGCTTCGCCCGGTCAAATACGCCGTTCGTCCGGCTTACCCCCTCCAGCGAAAACTTCTCCACCAACTCTTTCGTCCTGAAAAACTCCTCATCCCCGCCCGGCGCCCACCCCAGCAGCGCCAGGAAATTCCGGAACGCTTCCGGCAAAAAGCCTTCCCGCCGGTACATGTTCACGTCCGTCGCCCCATGCCTCTTCGACAGCCGCGACTTGTCCGGCCCCAGGATCAGCGGCACGTGCGCGAACACCGGCGGCTCCGCTCCCAGCGCGTGGTACAGCAACACCTGTTTCGGCGTGTTGGAAATGTGGTCCGCGCCGCGAATCACGTGCGTGATCCGCATATCGATGTCGTCCGCCACCACGCTCATCTGGTACATCGCCTGCCCGAACTCTTCTCCCTCTTTCCCCGAGCGCAACAGCACAAAATCCTCTATCTCGTCGTTGGAAAATTCCCGTTCGCCGAGCACCGCGTCATAAAACTTCGTCGTTCCCCCCGTCGGCACCTTGAAGCGGAGCGCCGGCTTCGTCTCCGGTGACGAAGGCTTGCCGTCGCGGCACGTGCACCGCACCACCCTCCGCACTTTCCCGCCTTCCGCGCCCTCTTCCGCGTGGTCTCCGCCCACATATTTTTCCGGCGGGCAGTAGCACCGGAACGCGCTCCCATTCGCCAGGCACTTCTTCGCCATCTCGCGGTACAACTCCGTTCGCTGCGACTGGTAGTACGGCCCTTCGTCCCAATCCACGCCCAGCCACTTCAGCCCCTCGATAATTCCCGTCACCAGCTCCGGCTTGTTCCGCTCCGCGTCCGTATCCTCGATGCGCAGGATCATCGTGCCGCGCTCTTTGCGCGCAAACAGCCAGTTAAACAGCGCCGTTCGTGCTCCGCCCACGTGCAAATACCCCGTCGGCGAAGGCGCAAACCGCACCCGCACGCTTCCCTTTTGTGTTCCGCTCGCGTCTGTCATGGTAGGTTGCTTCTCGCTCTCGTCTCTGAAAACTTCAGTCTATCCAAACCACCCCGCCCCGTCCAACCAGGCAACTCGTTGGTGCACCTCTCACCGCGTCGGGCAACCGATGCGCGAATGTCCTGGAGACCAGTAGAGATAGAGCGGCTTGCCTCGTACCTCGGTGATGTTCACAAAGCCAAATTGGGGATAGCGGCTGTCAAGACTGTTTCCCAGATGGTCTCCCAGGACAAAGAACGAACCTTCTGGGACCTTCACTGGGAGAAAGCTAGGCATTTCTTCGGGTTCTTCTCGGCGCACCGGAAGCCCACAGATTTGTGGTAGAGCCAAAGGTCGGCCGTTGACAAAAACTGCCCCTTTCGGGCCTGGTCCGACAGTGTCTCCGGCCACTCCAACCACACGCTTGATGAAGAGTGGCTCCAAAGGTGAATGTCGCAGGAGGATCAAGTCTCCACGCTGCGGAGGCTTTTTTTCATATGCACTCATGTCCGCCACAATTCGCTCACCTCTGCAGATGGTGGGGCACATTGAATCGGAAGGAACCCTGAAGGCCTTGAAGTATGCGTACTGCCTTGAAAGTGGCAAGAAAGCTGCGAGGATGACAATCCCTGCGATAAGGGCAACGCTCAGTCGAGGTCTCCGGAAGGCTCTTTCTGGTTTTCTCATCGACCAAGCTGCCGCGGCCGCCTCTCCTGGGATTATCAGCCTCCAACCGGCAAGGACTGGCAACGATGCGGCTAGTCCCCACCATGTAAGGAGAATCCGTGTTTCAACCACTGCAATGGCCAGCAGGGAAATCGAAAGGGCCATCCACAGCCCTTTTCGCGGCTGACGATTGTAAACTTGCCCCATTCCCGGCAGAAGCAGGCTCAACAAAAACGCGATCACAGCTCGCTTTGCCCTCGGTCGCGATTTGGGGCCCTCACCAGAAATTGGTCCCACAGGAATTGGATTGGTTTCACTCATTGGCAGGCACCCAACTTCCTTCTCCGATTGCAGAGTGTCACGACAAATCGTTTGACGTTCGCGAAACTGTATCCTAACCTCCGTGCCCCACCCCCTACTACCTCTTTCGCAACCAGTACCCCGGTACCCTCCCTACTCCTTTTTCCTCTGCCTCATAATCGCATGTGATTCGTTTTGTGTGTGGATGGGCTTCTTGGTGACGGCCAGCAGGGGTGTTTTCTCGGGATGTAGTCCGTACCTGGTGTCTCCCGGTGAATTCCGCTGATCCCTTGCTAATTCCGTTCGCCTTTGCCGCCCTCACACAACAGGTGGCGCCTCTAGGCTCGTCGATGGTTCAGAGCATCATTGCGCTCAGTTTCCTGATCGGAACTCTCCTCGTCGGAGTGTTCTTCGCCTACATCTACTCCCTCAAGCGCCAGCCCTATCTTCTCTATTGGACCGCTGCCTGGGTCTTCTACGGTCTGCACTATCTCTGCCCGGGTCTCTCGCCCTGGATCGGCGAAAATCCGTTGCTGACCTCCCTCAATCAGGCCCTCTTCGGATTTGCTGGTATCTGCTTCTTCCTCGGCACGCAACTCTATGCTCGCAAGAAGCTGTGGATCATTCCCGCCATCGTCGCCGCGGTGATTCTCGCGTTCTGGTCCGCCGCCAACGCGCTGCAACTCTTGCCCTTTTCCTCCTACATCCCCTCCTCCCTCATCTATATTTATGTCGGCTTCCTCTTCTGGCGGGAAAGCCAGCATCACGAAACTCTGGCCGATCGACTCCTTAGTGTTTCCTTCGCCGCCTGGGGCCTCGTCTTTCTTGCCTTTCACATCCCGCACTTCGTTCCCGAAGTGGTCGCCCAGACGGCCCGTCCCATCTCCGCGGTTCCTACGGCCTTTGTCTCCATGCTCTTGATCATGTCCGTTTACGAGGAAGAGAAGCGCCGCGTCGAGCGCAACATGCTCGCCCTGTCCAACCTCAATCTCGCCACCTCCAGCTTCGTCGGCGGCGAAATTCAGCGCATGCTCGCCCAGGCCCTCGACCGTGTTCTCGGCGTCGTTCGCCTGCCCGCCGGCGCGCTTTTCCTTCATCACGGCGACCCCACCGGGCCCACCTCCGTCGTTTCCGCCGGCATTCCCGATGAATTCTGCCGCATCGCTCAGGAACAGGGGCTCGACGACTATCTCGTCGGCCTCGTCTCCCGCCTCGGCGGCTTGCTCGGTTTCCGCGATCTCCGCGACAACAATCTCACCGCCCTCGAAAAAGACGAGCCCATTCGCAATTTCCGTGAGCTCGCTCTCAAGCACGGCCTACGCAGCATCGTGGTCATCAGTCTGCAAGCCAAGGAACAAGCCTTCGGCCTCCTCCTCCTCGGCACCCCGGACAACCGCCGTTTTACACCCGCCGAATTGCGCTTGCTCCTCGCCCTCGGCCACCAGATTGGCATGGCCGTCGAAAACAGTTACCTCGTCCAACAAACTTCTCGCCGTTCCGAGGAACTCCACGTTCTGAATGAAATCGGCCGCGTCCTCAGTTCCACCCTCAATCAAGAAGATCTCCTCCGCAAAATCTGGGAAGAGCTGCGCCGCCTCTTCGACGTGGAGAATCTCTATCTCGCAACTCCCGATGCCCCGCGCGACGCCATCCAGTTTGAATTGGAAATGATTGATGGCGTGCGTATGCCGAAACGCGCGCGCCCCGCCGGCAATTACCTCACCGAGTACATCCTGCGCACCCGCCAGCCCGTTCTCATTCGCGAAAACTATCTCACCGAAGTTCGCAAACTCGGCGTCGATGCTCTGCGCACCTTGGGCTCCTTCTGCGGAGTTCCGCTGGTCGCCTATGATCACGCCATCGGCGCGTTGTGCATCTTCTCCGATCAGGATCGCGCCTTCGACGAAGGCCACCTTGAGCTTCTTCGCGTGCTCGCCAGCGAAGCCAGCATCGCCATTGAAAACGCCCGCCTCTTCCAGGGAGAGCGCACCAAGGCGCGCCATCTCAATCTCTTGAATCTCATCTCCCGTGACGCTATCGCCACGCTCAACCCCGATGAAGTGCTGGCCAAGATCGCCGAGCAGCTCGAAAACGGCCTCACCTACGACCATATCGGCATCGCGATTCTCGACTACACCACCCGCGAACTCCAGATCCAAGCCGAGGGCGGCAAGCGTCGTGGTGCCCACGGACTTCGCCTTCCCCTCGACACCGGCCTCATCGGCCAGGTCGCGCGCACCGGCAAGGCCGCCACCTTCCATTCCCTCCCCAGCTCACAGAATGGTCCCAAGCCTGTCCTAGCCGATTCCCTTACCGCCATGGCCCTGCCGATCTTTTACGCCGATTACCTGCACGGCGTCCTGTACGTTGAATCCCTTGACCGCATAGAATTCTCCGAAGAAGAAACGCTCCTCCTCAGCACTCTGGCCGACTTGATCTCCGGCGCGCTGCACAACGCCCTTACCTTCCAGAAAGCCCAGGAACAAGCCATCACCGACGGCCTCACCGGCGTCAAAACCCATCGCTTTTTCATGGAAGCTCTTTCTTCCGAGTGGAAGCGCTCCTCCCGCGCCGGGCGTTCCTTCGCTCTCGTCCTCATGGACTTGGACCGCTTCAAATTCGTCAACGATTTTTACGGCCACCTCGAAGGCGATCTGGTTCTCCAGCGTGTCGGACAAATCCTCGAAGGCAACTGCCGCCGCTCGGATGTCGTCGCCCGCTACGGCGGCGACGAATTCGTCATCCTCATGCCGGAAACCTCCATGGAGCAGGCCCGCCAGCTTGCCTCCAAGCTGCGCGGCTGGGTTTCCGCCGATCCACTTCTCCGCGAAAAGAACATCACCGCCAGCTTCGGCATCGCCAGCTATCCCCTGCATGGCTCCATGCCTCAGGAACTCATCCAGGTCGCTGACGCCTCCATGTATCTTTCCAAGCATCAGGGCGGCAACACCGTCTCCACCGCCGATCACGTTGACCCCAAGGAAGCCCGACGCTGGAAGCGCGACGTCCTCGAAGCTTATCTCGGGGTCACCCTCAAGCGGCTCTTCGCCACCGGCCCCGAATCCTTCCACGAAATTCACCAGCGCCTTTGCCAGTTCACCGAGTCTCTCCCCGCTTCCGAAGCTTCCACCTCCTTCCCCGTGGACGGCCCCGCCTCGCTTCCACAATCCATCCTCGATACCGTGACTTCCCTTGCCTACGCCATCGATGCCAAGGATCAGTACACCCAGGGCCATTCCCAAAAGGTTTCCGCCTACGCCGCTTTGCTCGCCGAATCTCTCAGCTTGTCCGAAGCCGAAGTCGAGGAGATTCGCCTGGCCGCCATCCTCCACGATGTCGGCAAGGTCGGCATCCCCGAACACGTCCTCAACAAGAACGGCCCGCTCAATCCCGAGGAATGGGACACCATGAAGACCCACGTGACCTTCGCCGCAAGGCTCCTCGAGCCTCTCCCGCAACTCGCGCGCATCAGCATTATGGTTCTGCACCACCACGAGTTTTTCGATGGTTCCGGCTATCCCAACGGCCTCTCCGGCGAAGACATCCCCATTGGCGCGCGCATCCTCACCATTGCCGACTCTTACGACACCATTACCAGCGATCGCAGCTACAAAAAAGGCCGCACCGCCGAAGAAGCCTTCACCGAACTCGAGCGCTGCGCCGGCACGCAATTCGATCCGCGCCTCATCGCCGCTTTCGTCCGCGCCATGCGCCTTCTCCCCAACCCCATCATCGAAGCTGCTTCTCTCCTCTCCCGCAATCCCTAGCTCCCTCCACAACGCAGGGCGAGTTCGCGCGCTTCATCATCCCTCGGTTTTTTGGCGGGAACTCTTGGGTTTGCTTTGGGGGTTCTCGCTGCGGATTTGCTCTCACCTTTGTAGAGGCGCAGGAGTCCTGCGCCCCAAATCCGCACAATCTTCCTGTCTTGTATCGACCACTTTGGAGTGCGGCGGCTTGTTTTCCCTGCTTGCCATGAGCCTCGAAGGGAGCTTCGAAAGGCCGCCGCCTTTATAGCCGCAAGCCGCGCCGCAAAACCGCAATTCCCCCTCCGCCGTCCCCGCGCGATCGCTACGTCTTGGGTTCCTTTCCCTTCCTCTCGCCCTCCGCCTCACCTTTTGTTTTGTGAGCGCGCGCCTCTTGCACCCGCCGTTTTCTTCAAGGCGGTTTTGGTGTCACGCGATTTCAGCTCACGTTCTTGTCTCCCGGGGGCAACTGTTCATTCTTAGCTCCTGCGACAGCGCAGTTCTCCACTCTCGTCACCTTTCCACCTAACCTTCCCTGCCCCCCATCGTCTTTCCACAGCCCCCGGTCGGACCTCACACGATTATGTGCGCTGCGTCACTGACCGGATGTTTACCTTGGAACGATAGTGCCCCGTCTGTTCATCAACCACTAACGGTCCGCACCAGGGGGTTCTCCCATGAACAACCTATCTTCTCTGTCCACTTACGATGTCCTGCGTCAGCATGGCGTCGATCGCAGGGACTTTCTCCGCTTCTGTGTCACCACCGCCGCGGCCATGGGGCTCGAAGCCTCCATGGTTCCTACAGTTGTCGCCGCGATGGAGACGAAGCCCCGCATCCCCGTCATCTGGCTCCATGGCCTCGAATGCACCTGTTGCAGCGAGTCCTTTATCCGCTCATCCCACCCCATTGCCCAGGACATCATTCTCAACATGATCTCCCTCGACTACGACGACACCCTCCAAGCGGCCGCCGGCTTCCAAGTCGAAGCAATTCGCAAGAAACTCATCAAGGATCACCCCGGCGGCTATCTCCTTGCCGTCGAAGGCAATGCTCCCACCAAGGATGGGGGCATCTATTGCACCGTCGGCGGCGACACTTTCCTGAACGTCCTCAAGGAAACCGCCGAACACGCCAAAGCCATCGTTGCTTGGGGCTCCTGCGCCTCCAACGGCTGCGTTCAGGCCGCTCATCCCAATCCCACCGGGGCCATGCCCGTCCACAAGCTCATCACCGACAAGCCCATCATCAACGTGCCCGGCTGCCCGCCCATCGCGGAGGTCATGACCGGCGTCCTCACCTACATTCTCACCTTCGACGCCCTGCCCGAACTCGATCGCATCGGCCGTCCCAAAATGTTCTACGGCCAGCGCATTCACGATAAGTGCTACCGCCGCGCCTTCTTCGACGCCGGCCAGTTCGTTGAGTCCTGGGACGACGACGGCGCTCGCAGGGGCTGGTGTCTCTATAAGATGGGCTGCCGCGGTCCAACAACCTACAATTCCTGCTCCACCTTCAAATGGAACAACGGCGTTTCCTTCCCCATCGGCTCCGGTCATGGCTGCATCGGTTGCAGCGAAGCCGGTTTCTGGGACAACGGCCCCTTCTACCAGCGGCTTTCCAACGTCGTGGTTCCCGGCATTGATGCCACTCCCAATACGATCGGCGAAGTCCTCGGTGCCGCCGCCGTCATCGGTGTTGGTGCCCACCTCATCTCAACCGTCGTCCGCCACAGTGCCCGCAAGGTTCATGTGGACGACACTCCGCCCTCCGGCGACAAAGGCGAATAAAGGTGCTCTATGACTGCACGCGTCGTTGTTGATCCCGTTACTCGCATTGAAGGGCATCTGCGCATCGAGGCCATGCTCAATGACTCCGGCCACGTCGGCGACGCCATGTCATCCGGCACCATGTGGCGCGGCCTGGAGGTCATCCTCCAGGGTCGCGACCCGCGTGACGCCTGGGCTTTCTGCGAACGCATCTGCGGCGTCTGCACCACCGTTCACGCGATTGCCTCCGTGCGTTGCGTCGAAAATGCCCTCGGCATTACCGTCCCCAAAAATGCCGAAATCATTCGCAACATCATGTTCCTCACCCAGATGGTGCAGGATCACATCATCCACTTCTATCACCTGCACGCTCTGGACTGGGTGGACATCGTTTCCGCGCTGAAGGCCGATCCCGTGGCCACCGCCGCGCTTGCACAAAAGGTTTCGCCCAGCGCGGAAAAGGCCAGCCCCGGCTATTTCCGCGATATCGCCACCACACTTACGAAATACGTGGACTCCGGCCAGCTCGGCCTTTTCGACAACGCCTACTGGGGCCATCCCGCCTACAAGCTTCCTCCCGAAGCTAACCTGATGGCGGTGGCCCACTATCTCGAAGCCCTCAAGTGGCAAAAGGAAGTCATCAAGATTCACACCATTTTCGGCGGCAAGAATCCCCACCCGAACTATCTCGTCGGTGGCATGGCTTCCGCCATCAACCTGCAAGGCGACAGCGCGATCAACATCGAACGCCTCAACATGGTCAAGGACCTTATCACGCAAGCCAAGCAGTTCGTGGATACGCTGTACATTCCCGACTTGCTCGCCGTCGCTTCCTTCTACCCCGAATGGACGAAGATCGGCGGCGGCCTGGGCAATTACCTCGTCTACGGGGATATCCCGCAGCACGGCATCAGCGATGTCTCCAGCTTCAAGTTCCCCCGCGGCGCCATTCTCAACAAGAACCTCGCCGAGGTTCTTCCCGTTGATCCGGCCGACGCCGGCCAAGTCCAGGAAGAAATCACGCACTCCTGGTACGAATATTCCGGCGGCAAGACGGCTCTTCATCCCTGGGAAGGCGAAACTTCTCCCAAGTACACGGGTCCGAAGCCGCCCTACACCCAGCTTGACGAAAACGCCAAGTATTCCTGGCTGAAGACGCCGCGCTGGAAGGGCAACTCCATGGAAGTGGGCCCGCTTGCCCGCGTCCTCGTCGGCTTCGCCAGCGGCCGCAGCGATTTCAAGGAAGTGGTCATCGCCGCTCTCGGCGCTCTGAAGATTCCCGCTGCCGCGCTCTTCTCCACGCTAGGCCGCACCGCTGCCCGTGGCCTTGAAACGCAACTCGCCGTGCAATGGCTCAAGGACGAGTTCGACAACCTCATCGCCAATCTCAAGGCTGGCGATTCCACCACCGCGGACACCTCCAAGTGGGAACCTTCCACTTGGCCCGCCGAAGCCAAGGGTTACGGGTTCACGGAAGCTCCCCGCGGCGCGCTTTGCCACTGGATCCACATCAAGGACACGAAAATCGCCAATTACCAGATCGTAGTTCCTTCAACCTGGAACGCTTCGCCCAAGGATGCCAAGGGCCAGCACGGCGCGTACGAATCCGCTCTCCTTGGCACACCCATGGCCGACCCCAAGCGTCCGCTGGAAATCTTGCGCACCATTCACTCCTTCGATCCTTGCCTGGCCTGCGCTTCTCACGTCATCGGCAAGGATGGCCGCAAGCTTTCCGAATTCCTGATTCGCGTCTAGTGCCGTTCCAACTATTTGGGCCAAATGACGGCCCATGCATCTGACGCGAACATGGAGAGAGTATTCTCGAAGGGAATTGCTGGAACAAGTTGGAACGGCACTAGGAGGCAGTAATGGCAAAAGTCATTCAGCCGTTCGATCCGAAAGATGTCGTCGCCCATCCGGAGTCCTATTTCCGCCGCGCCTACGTCTGGCAACTGCCCGTTCGCCTCACGCACTGGGTCAGCGCCCTTTGCGTCACCGTGCTTTTCCTGACGGGCCTCTACATCGCTACGCCCATCCTCGCTCCCAGCGGTGAGCCCGCAAATCACTTTGTCATGGGGCGCATCCGTCAGATCCACTTTGCCGCTGGCATTATCTTCGTTATCAGCTTCCTTGTGCGCATCTACTGGTTTTGGGCCGGCAACAATTACGCCCGCTCCGGTTTCCCATTTGTGTGGCGCGCCAGTTGGTGGCGCGATCTGTTCCAGCAGGCCACCGACTATCTGAGGCTCGAACGCGGCCACGTCCATCTTGGCCACAACGCCCTGGGCGGCTCTGCTTACACTTTCTTCGTCATCTTCCTCGGTTGGGTGCAGATCTTCACCGGCCTCGCTCTTTATTCGGAGACGAATCCCGCCGGCATCCTGAACAAGCTTTTTGGCTGGGTCATTCCTTTGCTCGGCAATTCCTACAAGACCCACATGATTCATCACCTGGTGGCGTGGGCCTTCCCCATCTTCGCTCTCTTGCACATCTACATCGTTACTTACGACTCCACGCAATACGGCAATGGCCTGATCACTTCCATCATTTCAGGCTACAAGTTCTATCGTCAGGGAGACATCCGCAATGATGAGTGGCTATCTTGATTTCCTGCGCGAGTGCGAGCCCGCGCCCATTCTTGTTCTCGGCCTTGGCAACACCCTTCTCAGCGATGATGGTGTCGGCCCCGCGCTTCTCGATCAACTCTCCAGCTCCGCCCAGCGCTGGGAAGGCCAGGTCGAATTCGTGGATGGCGGCACGCAAGGCCTCGCGCTCCTCGGGCGCCTCAGCGGCCGCAAAGCCCTCATCATTGTAGATGCGTTGCAGATCGGCGCGCCTCCCGGCACCGTCCATCGCATGACCCTCGGCGAACTCCGCTGCGCCAATCCGGGCCGCGCTGGTTCCGCGCACGAAGGCAACGCTGGCGAACTGCTCTCCGCCGCGCAACTGCTCGACGAACTTCCCGCTCGCCTGTTCGTTGTCGGCGTCGAACCCAAGAAAATCGCCACCGGCCACGGCCTTTCCGCCCCCGTCAAGCGTGCTCTTCCTGAAGCCTCCAAAGAGGTCAATCAACTCCTTACGCAACTCTGCTGACTCTCGCCGCCTCCTTCTCATACCGCCTGTCTTGAGCGCCGCGGGTGCCACGCACGCCTGCAAATCCGCGCGCGTGCCCCTCGACACATCCGCTAAAATCCTTGAGGTGCTATGCTCTTCGTGTCTGCCATGTCCACCCACTCAGATCCCCGCCAGCCGGAATTCCACTTCGATTGCGTGTTTCACTACGTCTCCCACATGGACCTGGCGATCCGCTTCTATCGCGACGTTCTTGGGTTCAAGCTCATTTCGCGCGACGTCGTGGCCCGCTTCGATATTGACGGCGTGCTGTTTGAACTCGTGCCAACTCCCGTCAAGGGCAGCCCGCTAGCTTCAGGCAACGGGCGTCTCTGCTTGCGCGTGGAAAATGTCGAGTCGGCGCTGAACGATCTGCGGGCCAAGGGCGTGCGCACGGGCGCGGCCGTGGACAAAGGGACTGGCGTGCTCAGCTCTTTTGAAGACCCCGAAGGAAACGAAATCTGTCTTTGGCAGCATCACCCGAAGGCGTAGGGGCACAATACCACGAGCCCGCCTGGATCGCTCCGGCCGTCCGAGATTCCGTGGCTGCCGAGTTCAAGCAGGCCGCAACTGGGTCAATATAGGAAAGGATACAGGCTCCGCCAGCGTGAGCGGTGGTGCTGGCACTCCCTTCTGCAGCTCATTCGCGAGCACCTCGATGGCCAGGGCCGAAAGCGGTGGGCAGATGATCGTGGCATCCAGGAGGCCACCGTAGGTCCATCGGCGCCCATGCTCTTCCAGGCCGTCACAACCTATGTATCTGATCTTGCCCAGCCCCTCGTCCGACGCCTGGCCGGCGACTTGCCCGACCGCTTTGCGAGCGCCCATGGCCATGAAATCGTTCTGTGCGGCTACCACGAGCGGGCGGAGATCGCCAGAGGTAGGAAGACGCAGCCAGGAAGTCATGGCTGCGGTAGCGGCGGACTCCTCCCAGCGGCCCTGCAAACGCCGGACGTTGATCCTCGGGTCCTTGGTTTCCATCATTCCCTCTGTCCGGGCTTGCACCACGGGGTGGCCGCTAGGCCCCTGTATGTACACGACCGTGCCGCCGCGTGGAAGCAGCGCATTTAACTGTCGCCCCTGGATGCGTCCCGATTCGAGGTGATCGGTGGTGATGGCAAACATGGGCGCGCGAGAGGAGCCACGCAATTCCGCCACGTAGGCCACTTCACGGTTCAGCACGATCCAGCCGACACCGGCCTTCGCCGCCGCTTGCGCAACACGGATCATCCCGGTGCCGATCGGCTCCAGGATGATTGCGTCGGGGCGCGCCTCCCCTGACGAATAGATGAGCTTGAGCAATTGCTCGCTCTGGGTAACGGCATCGCCCTCGGCGTAAATGACGTTCACTCGGAACCCGTACTTCTGCGCCGCGATTTGCGCCGCCCGCGCCTCGGCTTGCTGGTACACGCTACTGGCGATGTGAAGTGACACGACGATCTTGAGAGCTTGGGAACTCATATGGGTCCTTTTGCTCCAATTGGTGTTGCTCCGTGGCCCGCGCAACGACCGAGTGGGACCCACTATATGTACTAAACCTCAAATATGCAGTGATGAGAGTCATAGCTCAACGTGACTTACTGTGGACGTTCCGCAATTATAATTTTAGATTAAATGTATCGTGAATTTCGATGAACTGCTGTATGAACGCTGTGTGAACGTCGAAGACCCTGCCTCTACTATGAAAGGAGCGCATTCTTTTGACAGCATATCTAAGTTGCACGAACTCTCATCCCAAGTCTGGTCTCCATGCTTGGTTTCTGTGCGTGCGTCTTGGGCCGCTGGCGGGCCCGGAACCCCCACCATGATTCAGGCAACGCCGCCTTCCTTTCTTGAATCTCTACGTGTGGGTGTGATGGAGCAGCTAATCTTTCATGTAAAATGGCGCTTCATGGGCGGCAGGAACTTCGGAATGACCGAACCCGGGGGCTAAGACGATGTGGCACACCAGGATGAGCTTCGTAGGGATCGCGGTGAGCGGTCTGTTGCTTTTGAGTTTTGCGCCGGCGGCCGCGACGCAATGTTCGATGGGTTCCAATTACAACGGTATTGCGCTACGTGCAGGGAGCCCGTTCCAGGCCGAAAAAACGACCACCTTCACTCATGAAATGAAAAGCCAGCTCATCCCGCCAGAGCGGCCGCCGGAATTGGTTGCCCGGGATGGCCAGGGCCGTATCCGCACGGAGACGACCGGGGGAAAGTTCAAAGTGGAAGAGGGAGAGGGGGCGGGAACGGAAGCGGTCCAGCACACCGTTACGATTTGCGATCCGGTGAGCCAGAAACTGGTGCGGCTGGACACGTTGAACAAGACGGCGACCGTGCAGGCGCCGCCGTTGGGAACCCTGCGAAGCGGAACCCCGCCGCAAGGCGGAATCCCGATGCAACGCGCCTACTGCAGAATGTTTGCGCCGACGCAAAGCGTTGGCAATATGCAGAGGGAGGATTTGGGGCACCAGAACATCGCAGGATGGGACGCGCAGGGGGTGCGGATAACGCGACCCATGCACGAACTGCTAAATGGCGAGGGAACCGCCGCGACGAGCACAAGCGAAACGTGGTGCTCCGAGGAGTTGGGCGTGATGCTTTTGCAATTAAACGAAACAGCGGGGCCAGCGCAGACGAAGAGGGAAGTGAAATTGACCAAAATTGCCCTGGGAGAGCCGGACCCCGCGTTGTTTCAGATCCCTCCGGATTACCGCATCGTGGAGCGCGTTCGCGAGGAGAGAAGGAACGGACAGGTGCGGCCGCCCGGAGCCGGCCCGGCGATACAGCCATCCGCGCCAGTGGCAACGCCTCCGCAGTAGAGCAGGCAAGCGATTCCCCCGCCGCGTAGCCCAATGTTGATATTGAGGGTCAAACAGCGTAGCACCCTGTCATCCTAGGAGCGCGACGTTTGCGCCCCGAAGGATCTCAGTTGAAACATGGTGCACAATTTTTGACGTTGAGGTCCTTCGGCGACCCTCATCGGATCGCCTCAGGATGACGACGGCTTACCGAACTGGGCTACAACCGCTGAATCGCGGTTTGTGAGAAATCCACTCTAGCTATGGCTGCCGAGTTGTGGCAATCTCTTGGCATGGGAAACAAAGACAGAGGAAAGCGCGAAGCGAAAAAGCCCAAGAAGCAGACTCCCAAGTCCGCCCCTGCAAGGCGTGACTCGAGCCTGATTGCGGAGCAGATCGCGCCAAAACCAACCAGCTAGGTTGCCGCCTTTCGGAACTGGCTGCGCTCTCGTGGCGGCTCGTGTGCGAGGGTGTAATTTACGCCCTGCGAGAGCACACCCGGCAACTACATTGGCAGACTCAGTACAGTGAACTGTCGATTGTGAACTCGCCACGAGCTTCTTCCGGCGAAGTGCGGGCCGGGGCGCGGCGGCCGCGGGCACGCCGCCCATGGCGCTTGTTTCCAGCAAAGTTCCTCGCATACAATCTTGTTCTTTGCACCACGTAAGGAGTAATCAAGGAGCCTCATGTCTCGTCTTGCCGCAAAAATCACGGGTGTAGCCGGCTACGTGCCGCCCCGCTTGCTGACCAACGCCGACCTGGAAAAAATGGTGGACACCACGAACGACTGGATCATGGAACGCGTGGGCATACGCGAACGCCATCTGGCGGACAAAGGAGTGGCCGCAAGCGACCTGGCGGTGGAAGCGGTGAAGCGGCTGGTGGCGGCGTATCCCTTCGATTTGCAGACGGTGGATCTGATCGTGGTGGGCACGGTCACGCCGGATATGATGTATCCCTCCACGGCGTGCCTGGTGCAGCACAAGCTGGGAATTGCGAATACCTGGGGCTTCGACGTTTCCGCGGGATGTTCCGGCTTCCTGTACGCGCTGAACGCGGGCGTGAAGTTCGTGGAATCCGGGCAATACCAGAAGGTCCTGGTGATCGGTTCGGACGTGAATTCGTCCATGACCGATTACACGGACCGCGCGGTGTGCATTATTTTTGGCGATGGTGCGGGCGCCGTGTTGCTGGAACCCGCGGCTGAAGGCGAAGACGGCATCATCGATCAGGTCGCCCAGATCGAAGGCGCGGGCGGACAATTCCTCTACATGCCGGGTGGGGGCAGCTTGAACCCCGCGTCGCACGCGACGGTGGATCAGAAAATGCACTACATCCATCAGGATGGGAAGAACGTGTTTAAGTACGCGATCAAGAAAATGGCGGAGATGACCGAACGCGTTCTGGCGAAGAATGGTCTGACGGGCAAGGATGTGGACTGCTTCATCGCGCACCAGGCCAATCGCCGCATTATCACGGCCACCGCGGAACGCCTGGGGATGCCCCTGGACAAAGTGATTATCAACATCGAGCAATATGGCAATACGACCGCCGGGACAATCCCTCTGGCCATGGAGACGGCGCTGGAAGAAAAGAAGCTGAAGAAGGGCGACATTGTGCTGCTGGCCGCCGTGGGTGCGGGATTCACGTCCGGGGCGACACTTTTGCGCTGGGCCTACTAGTGCCGTTCCAACTTGTTCCAAAAATCCCTTAGAAAATACACTCCCCGTGTCCGAGTCCAGATGTTTGAGCCGTCATTTGGCCCGGATAGTTGAAACGGCACTAGCGCGTCTGTATTCGCCGGCGACTGACAGACGGGAAACGGCAGGGATCAAACTTAGGTTTGGGGCGAGGTCAGCAGGAGCGGATGGAAGCGGCTTGCGCGAGGTTGGTTTGGAGCCGGCGCTCGATCTGCACGGCCGCGTAGCGCGCGCAGAGGGCCATTTCGTGTTCACCCCAATTGGCGAACGCAGGCGACAGCCGCCCGAGGAGCGTTTGCAGGCCGTGAATGGCCTCGTAATAGGCGCGCACAAAACCCAGGCCGCTATGGTCGCTCTTGAGTTCGGGGGTGAGTTCGTGCAGGGTGGCCAACTTCTCGAAGTCGGCGCCGCAGAGGCCGGGCTCCGCTACCTGCGCGGCTTCCAGGACCCGGTTGGAAACGGCTTGCGACGCAACCTCAGTCAGTACCGCGCGCCAGTAGTACAGCGCGAACTGGAACAGCGCAACGATTGCAATCGCAAATATCATGGTGGCGAACATCCCTCAGCCTCCATGCAAAGTATGTGGTGAAACGCTGCGCCGCCCAATAGCTCGCTGGTACTACCTCGATAGCCCCCGGGAGGCGTTACCTTTGGGTACCGGTGGGCAGCACCGGGCCCAAGCGGGCAGCCGGAAACCCTTGTATGGAAAGGACTTCCTGGTTATGCTCGGCGCACTCCAGTTTCCTGAAAGGAAAGAACCGTGTCCAAGCAAGCAGTGCTGCTGGGGCAGTGGCACCTGCACCGCGGCTCTAGAGATACTGCGGGAGTCTTCAGCCTGGTGTTTCAGCGGCTGCCGGAGGGCTGGAGAGTCGTGCACGACCGCACCAGCCTGGTGAAGACGAAAGCGGAATAGCGCTGGCTTGGTCCACCGGGTGGCGCTACTTGCTGGGTTTCTGGTCCGTTCTGGTGCTGGAGCTACTTTCCCAAAGAGAAACAATTAGCAAGAAATTTCAGCTTGCAGAAAATCGTCTTTATGTAACTTTGCAGTGTTTTATACATGCTGTTGTAATGCGCATGGCGTATCCTCATGAGGTTGCCGCATTCTTTGAAGTTCCTCCCCGCCCCGGCAAACGATGGAACAAAAGTGAACGTGAAGACCCTTTGCGTGTTACTACAACTATTCGCGCTGAAGCCGGACGAGCCGGTTTCCGCATTGTTCCGCCAGAAGGCCGCATGAGGGAAAGCTTCTTTTATCGCCGGTTGATTCGCCCGATCCTGGACCTGCTGCGGCAGGGCGTCACGCCGGAGAAGCTGGCATTGAGCCTGGCGCTAGGCTTGGTCCTCAGTGTCTTTCCCGCAGTGGGCTGGACCACCACGCTTTGCGCACTGGCCGCGCTGATTTTTCGGTTGAATCTTCCGGCCATCCAATTGATCAACTATTTCATGTACCCGGCGCAGATTGCACTCTTACTGCCTTTTTTCCGGATCGGTGAGAAGGTTTTCCGGGCGCCGCATCTGCCGATTTCCATTCCCCCCATCTACGAAATGGCCCGCACCGACCTCTGGGGCGCCATCAAGTTCCTCTGGAGCACGACGTGGCACGCGATGGTGGTTTGGGCCGTCCTTGCACCGCTGTTTACGCCGCTGATTTACTATGTCCTCGTGCCGGTGTTCCGCCGCGTGGCCCGGCGCATCGGCGCGTCGCTGCCTGCAGCGGAGGTAAAGGCGGCCTGATGCTCGCGCAAGTTCTTCCTTTGCTGCTGAGGGGTGCTGAGTTGCGGCGGCAACGAGTGGATCGAATCGCGTTACAGATTGGCTAAGAGTTGAGGCCTAGGCGTTTGGGGCGCAGGAATCCTGCGCCCCTACAGGGGTTCGCGCGGGTCGCGCTCGCGAAAGATCCGAAGCGTTTCTTGGCGCGGTAGCCAGGCTCAGAGAATTTCGAGGATTTCTTCGTAGCGCTTAAAGGGCGGAATGAGGTAAGCGCCCGCCAGTTCCGTGCGGGCCCAGGCGAGCATTTCGCGGGCCACCGCGAAACCGCGGTCGCGCGCGGCAGCCCCGGCGGCTTCCATGGATTTCAAGAGTGGCTCCGGAATCATGATGCCGGGCACTTCGTTGTTCAGGCGCAGCGCCTGCTTGTAACTGTTCAGCGGCCACACGCCGATCAGCACGGGTATGGCGGGCTGGCCGCCCAGCTTTTTTAAGAAGCCGCGCCAATGTTCGGGATCGAAGAGCGGCTGGGTCATCGCGAAGTGCGCGCCGGCCTCCACCTTCGCGTGGAAACGCGCGATTTCATTTTCGATGTCGTCGGCCACCGGGTTCAGCGCGACGCCAATGGTGAAATTCGTTTGGCCGCCGAGCGTTTTCCCGGCCCAGTCCGTGCCCTGGTTCAGGCGATTCAGGATTTTCACCAGGCCGACGGAATCGACCTCGTACACGCCGCTGGTTTCCGGATAATCTCCCACGGAAGGCGGATCGCCGGTAATCGCGAGGACGTTGCGCACGCCGCCGACGGTCCACGCGCCCAGCAGCATGGCTTGCAGACCGATGATGTTCTGATCGCGCGTGGTGAGGTGCGGCACGGTTTCCACGCCCCGGGCTTCCAGAGCGCCGGCGACAACGAGCGCGTCCATGCCAACGCGAGCCATCGCGCCGCTATTGATGTCGATGGCGTCCACCTTTTCGGAAGCCATCACCTTGTCAACCTGTTCGAAGATGCGGTCGAGCGCAAGACCCTTGGGCGGATCGATCTCCACGCAAATGGCGAATTGCTTTTTCTGAAGTTTCTTCCAGAACTTGCTCTCCGGCTCCCTGTGTTGAACCGCCGCGATATGTTCCGCGGTTTTCACGACAGACGCCGCGGCGTGAGTTTTTCCGGGGCGCAGCGACTTCACCGCCTCCGCCATGGCGCGGATATGCGCGGGCGTGGTCCCGCAACACCCGCCAAGGATGCGCACTCCGAGGTCGGCGGCTTCCCTGGCGAATTGCGCGAAGTATTCAGGGGAAGACTTCGGATAGACGATGCGGTCGCCCTCGCGCTTGGGAAAGCCAGCGTTGGGCATGGCGCTGACGCGGATGTCCCCCACATTGGTGAGTTCCTGGAGAATGGGGAGAAGCGATTGCGGGCCCAGGGTGCAGTTGGCGCCGATCACCTGAACGTTTTTATCTTTCAACATCGCCGCGGCGAGGAATGGCCGCACGTCACCATACGTGGTGCCCTCTTCCGAGTAGGTGAGCTGCGCGATGATGGGCAGGCCGGAGAAGGTGCGGATGGCATCAATCGCCAGCAATATCTCCTCGATATAGGAAAACGTTTCGAGGATGAAGAGATCGACGCCGCGCTCCTCGAGGGCGAGCGCCTGCTCGTGAAAAACAGAAAGAATGAAATCGGGTTCAGGATGGCGCGCCTGCACGCCGATGCCAAGAGGCCCGATCGAGCCGGCGATGAGCACTTCGCGTGCGGCGGCTTCCCGCGCCTCGCGGGCAATTTTTACGCCGCGGCCATTCAGGTGCTGCACCTCATCGCCAAGGCCGAGAGGAGCGAGCTTGAAGCGGTTCGCGCCGAAGGTATTGGTTTCGATGATCTGCGCGCCCGCTTCAATGTAGCTTTGGTGGACGCGGAAAACGGCTTCCGGCTCGGAGGTATTGAGTTCGTCGAAGCAGCGCACCGAGCCGACGGCTTCGTGCAGCATGGAACCCATCGCGCCGTCCGCAATGAGAATGGAATCCTTCAGCCGTTCGTTGAAATCCTGAATCTTCATGGATCGTGTTTCCTGTTCACCGAAACCGTGGTGCGGGCCAACCGGTCAACGTTTTTGTTCCATTAAACTGGCGACGATACTCATCAAATCGTACTTCGTGAGAATCTCGAATTTGGAATCTTCCATTTCCACGAAGATGGCGGGGTTTTCGTGGCTCAAAATATAGGTGATGCGCTCAACGGGAGCCGTCTTGGGAATCAGCGGGAGCGGCTTGCTCATCACTTCGCGCACGACGAGCTTGCGCAGGTCTTTGCCCTGCAGCGCGAGGGTCAGGATCTGGTCTTCATACACGGTGCCGATGGGCACATTTTCCTCGAAGACGGGAATCTGAGAGATGTCCTGCTCCTGCATGGTTTTCAGCGCGTGGAAGACGGTCTGGTATGGCCGGGCGATCACCAACTCGCGGACCTTGCCGGCTCGCCGTTTGGCCGTGACGATTTCCGCGGCGGTGATGGCCACGGTCGCCTCGGTGTAGCCGCGCTCGCGCATCCACTCGTCATTGAAGACCTTGCTGAGGTAGCGCATGCCGGTATCCGGCAACAGTGCGACGACGTAATCCTGCGGGCCCAGATCCTTGGCGAGCCTCAGCGTGGCAGAGAGGCATCCGCCGCCGGAACCACCGGCGAAGAGCCCTTCGAGCTTGGCCAGACGGCGCGCCACAACGAAGCACTCTTCGTCATTGACCTGGATCACATCATCGAGAATCTGCATGTCCATCGTGGTGGGAAAGAAATCCTCGCCGATGCCTTCAACGACGTAGGTGCGCGCTTTGGTGAGTTTCCCGGTTTTATGAAAGTCGTAAAAGAGCGAGCCCTCCGGATCGACGCCGACAATCTTGACCTCGGGATTTTTCTCCTTGAGAAATTTGCCGGCGCCGCTGATCGTGCCGCCCGTGCCCATGCCGCACACAAAATGGGTGATCTTGCCTTCGCTGTCTTCCCAGATTTCCGGGCCGGTGGTGCGGTAATGCGCTTCGGGGTTGCTGGGATTGGCATACTGATTGGGGTAATACGAATTGGGGATTTCGCGCGCCAGCTTTTTCGCCACGCTGTAGTAGCTGCGGGGATCTTCCGGCTCAACGGCGGTGGGGCAAACAATCACTTCCGCGCCGAGCGCTTTCAGCAGGTCCACTTTTTCCTGGGATTGCTTGTCGGTCGTGGTGAAGACACACTTGTACCCGCGCACGGCCGCGACCAGCGCCAAGCCCATGCCGGTGTTGCCGGAAGTGCCCTCGATGATGGTGCCACCGGGTTTCAGCAGGCCTTTTTTTTCGGCGTCGTCAATCATGGTGATGCCGATGCGGTCTTTCACGGAGCCGCCGGGGTTGAGCATTTCGGCCTTGACCCAGATTTGCGGCTTCAGGTCCTTGGCGATGCGGTTCAGGCGGATGAGTGGGGTGCTTCCCACCGCTTCGAGAATGTTGTTGCAGCGCATGCGATCGTCTCATTGTCGGCACAGACACTTCATCGCGCCTGTGCCATACTTCCCTTCAGTTTAGCATGCCGCCCTGAGACATTAGGGTATGCGCGACTTTCCGCGCATTCATAGAGGAATCACCATGCCGAGACAAAACATCTCCAGCGCCACGCCCTGGGAGCCCATCGTGGGCTATTCCCGGGCCGTGCGCATTGGCAATCACATCAGCGTATCGGGCACGACAGCCACCGGCCCCGATGGAAAGATCGTGGGCGCCGGCGATGCTTACATGCAGACGCTCCAGACGCTTCGCAATATCGAGGCGGCGCTGCAACGGGCCGGAGCCACGATGGAGGACGTAATCCGCACGCGGATTTTTGTGATCAACATCGCGGAGTGGGAGAAGATCGGGCGAGCGCACGGCGAATTCTTCAAGGACATCCGCCCGGCAACGAGCATGGTGGAAGTGAGCAAACTGATCGCGCCGGAGATGCTGGTGGAGATCGAGGCCGACGCGATCGTGCAGGGGTGAGGCTGAGCAATCCGATTTGTCATCCTGCGCGAAGCGAAGGATCTCAACGCGCACCTAAGGCAAGGACTTTCCTCTGAGGTCGTGAGCCCATCCTCAATGGATGGGCTCAGGATGACAAAGCTCACCACGATTACGATGCTCTAGCATTACCACTTGGCGCGGATGCGATAGGTCAGCACCGCTTCACCGTTGGCCTTCACCGGAACGTCGAATTGCGCGGCCCAGGCGGAAGTTTTCGTGTACTTGTGGGAAGAAGTGAGCATCTCCCAATCGCCGCCGATCGGTTCGTTGACCTGGACGGTCACCGGCGTGTCCTTGTGATTGCGCAGGGTGATTTCAAACTCCATTTCCCAAACGTTCTTTGCAATGCTCTTATAATCGGTCTGCTTGCGCTCGCACACCACATCGAACGCGTTGCCGATTTTCACGCTGATGAATTCATCCTTGGGCGTGTGGCCGATGCGATCTTCGCCGACGAAGAGCACCCCGCCCTTGGAATCCTTCTGGTAGACGCGCAGGTTGCCCGCGGGTAGCGGCATGCCCAGCCCGGCCTTCTCTTCATTCTTGAACTTGTAGAAGACCATGACGGGATCCTTGAGGGGCGAGCCGGGATTCTGGGCGCTGCGGTAGTAGAAGTTCTGGCCGTTCACGACGAAGAGTTTTTCCACCGGAACGCCGCTGCCCTGCAGCAGGCTGATCTGCTTGGTCTCCTTGTCCTCGACCGAAGTGCGGCGACCCAGCGAATACAGGTGGTATTCGCTGAAGCTCTCCTGCTGGAATTGCGCTTGCCCTTTATCTGCCCCTGTCAATGCCATCGCCTCCATCTTGCGGGCCACGGTGCGTTCGGGAAGGCGGTTCAAATCGCCCGCCACCAGTTGTAGCTTGGCATTGTGGAAGGCGGTGCCGGAGTTGTTAACGAGAGTGACCCAGCCATCGAGATCGGCGGTTTTGTCTTCGCGGCCGACGGTGAGCACATAATCCGCATTCCAGGACAGATTGTTGGCCAGGTAGGAGGCCTCGATGCTCTGCTTGCGCGCACCGGTGTTTTCCAGCGACATCAACAGCGTGGGCCGGTCATAGAGATTGGCCGGCACCTCCGGGAAGCGGTAGCCGTCGCTCGCGACACCCGTGACGATCTCATTGCCGATGCGCCAGACAGGTCCGTTGTTGTTGGCCAGCAGCGTGGCTTTGACCTCCTCCCGCTTGGTGGTGTTGTTGTCCATGTACGTGCGGACCAGCGTCACTTCCTTGCCGACATATTTGTTCAGCAGTTTGGCGGGCTCCAGCAAATCGTATTCGTAATTCTGCTCGATGACGCCGAGCTTTTCCGGATCGGTGAGAGACCGGAAATGGACCGTGGCGGGATTCACTGTCGCGGCGATATCCATGAACTTCAGGCGGAAGCCGCCGGAAGGCAGTTGCAATTGGCGCACATCGCGGACCAGGGCAATGTTGGAGTTATAGACGGTGACGGCGAGATCGGTCTGGTCGTTTAGCGTAGTGGTCTGATCGGCCGTGGCAACGTAGCTCGATTCTTTCTCCTGTGGATCGGCCTTTTTCCCCGCGTAGTAAGCGGGAACCAGGACGGCAGCGCCCGCCAGAGCGATGGCGGCGCCGGCGGCTACCCAGCGGGGGGCGATTCGCTTGGAGTTTGGCAGAGTCTTCATGAATGCACCTCGACTTGAATTTTCCTTCTCTGATAGAACGGCGCCACTGGAATTTCTTGCATGGGGCTTTAATGGTTAGAAACAGGCTTCCAGGTGAGCCCGCCATCGCTGGTTGCAAAGCTCTTGCTGTTGTGGACGTCCGAGATGGAAGCGTGCTGTGCGTCCAGGGCATGAACGCCGCCCAGATCGTCAGAGATTGGCGAAGCAACTTGCTTCCAGTGCTTACCGCCATCGGTGGTCAGAAGAAGTATTCCGGCCTTGCCGGCGATCCAGCAAACTTTGTCCGCCGGCGCTGAACCCGAGAGGAGATCGGCGGTCACCCCGCTCTCTTGCGTTCTCCAGGTTTTGCCCGTATCGGTGGAGCGCTCGATTTTCCCCCCGGGGCCGACGCGCCAGGCTAGCATTTTGTTCGGCGAAACGATGATGTTCCGATCCATCAACATCAGGGAATATGCCGCGCGGCCGTTAAGGGACGAGCGGGAGAGCGCACCGGCGGTGGGTGCGGGTGGCGCCGAAGTCACCTCGACAGTCTCGCTTGAAGCAGCGACAGTGAAATTTTGGTTCTGTTGTTTTTGCGCTTGTTGCGCGTCTTTCTTTTCCTCGGCGAGGGGCTGGTTCGCGGCCTGAACAGTCACTTGATTCGCAGCCGGATTCGGGGCCTGGCTCGCGTTCTGCGTCACATTCTGATTCTGCATTTGATTCTGCATCTGATTTGCCACCAGCGGCCCCCCGGCGCGGCCGGCAGCGGCCGGAACGGCAGCCGCTGCCCGTTGGCCGCCGACAAACCCCGAAGTAGTCCGGGCACCGGAGGAAACGGCGGACTTGCCCGCATCGAGTTGCGCGAGCTTGTCCTGTTCTGGCGCTCCGAATTCTTTCGCAGCGGGAGGCGGCACTGCGGAAGGAATTGAAGAGGGCGCTTGTGCGTGCAGCACGGGGCTGGTAAGAGCGGGGGAAGTCTTGCGATCCGCGCGAATTCCCGGCTGCAGATTGTGAGCGCCTTCGTCGCGCAGCTCAACTTTCCCGGATTGCGGAGCAACTGACGATACGGGCGGCCTGGCTTCGCGGTTTTCGGCAACCTGGACGCTGGCCTTCTCCCGCACAGAGAATCTCGGCCTTTCATGCACCGCTACCCAGACCAGCAGACCCGCCGCCAAAGCTCCCGCGGGAATCGCAATGCTCCAAGGCACGCGGCGGCGAGTTTGCGCGGCACCTTTGGGTACGCGGCGAATTTCGACGGGAGCGGGCGCAGCGCTGGCCGCAGCCATCGCCAAAGCGGACTCTTTTTTCTCACTATCTTCCACCCCTGACAAGGACCTGCTGGCCTGCAACGCCGCCGGCACCACTTCCTTTTCCCGGTCATTCGCGGCAACGGAATCGCTTTGTTCCAGCAGCGTCAGTGTCTCCTGGCAACGCGCGCAGGAGGCCAGGTGCGCTTTCCAGTGCGCCACCTCTTCCAGCGAGAGGGAGCGCTCGTGATAAGCGGCGAGAATTTCCGCGTCCGGGCAAGCCGCATCCGGAGAGGCGTTGCGCAAGTGGCGCGCGAGGGCGCCGTCGAATTGCTGATCGCGATCGTCAGACGGCATGGCGCTCTCCCTTCTGAGAACGTTTCGGGAACCGTTTCTTGCAGGAAATCACGACGATTCCTTTCTGCCAAGGCCGGGCTTGCGGGCCTGCTTCTCCGGAAACAGATTCCGGAAATCAATGGGCGCATCTTCGGCGGCGTATTGAAAGCAAAGCGCTATTTCCGCCGCGCTGAAGGCCGGTTCGCCACGCAGATGTTCCTCGATACGTGCGCGCAATTCATGCCGAATGCGTTCCAAATTGCGCGAGACGCTGGACTCGTGTTCGCCGATCTGGCGGCCGATTTCCGCCAGGGTCTTTTGCCGCGCATAGTACAGCTCGAGACGCTGGCGATCACCGCGATCGAGCGCGGCCAGGGAGAGTTGCAGGGCGGCTGCAAACCGCTGCAGGTAGCGTTCGCGATGCGGGTCCAGAGAAGCAGGGGCCACATGGCGTTCTGGAAGCGGCTTGGGCTCCTCGCCATCGCCCTGATCGAAGGATTCCCAGCGGCGGCTCTCGCGAAGTCGATCGACGTGGCGCTGCGCCAAGATGGCCCGCAACCATGTTTTCAGTGAACTTCGCCCGTGAAAATAGCGGAAGAGCGATCGCTCACCACGTTTGCCATCCACCAGGCCGAAAAGTTCCGCGAACAACGAATCGGCGAGTTCCTGAGCATTGGCACCCGCGCGGCTGCCTTTCGTTATGGCGCCGGCGGCCGCCCGCAGTGGCGAACGATACTCGCGCACAAAATATTCCCAGGCCGATTCGGAACCTTCAAGGCAGGCCGCGGCGAGCGCCAGGTCCCGAAGGTGGAGGGTTTGCAGATACTCGACCAGGTGATCTCTGGGAGGAGAAACATCCGGGAAGCGCTTGCGCAGGCTGCGCTCGAGGGCCGCTGCAAATTGCAGCAGGGTGAGGCCCCACGGAGCGGCACAAGATTCGGCATATAGGGAATCCAGGATCGCTTCGGAAAACACAGGGAGTTGCGCTGGCTCGCGGTGTTCCGGGTCCGGGCGGTCATGGGGACGATGGGGCACAGAACTCCTGCATTGCATCCAATCACCCTATTTCTATACCCTAGGATGCCCACGTGACAACCAACGGCCAGCCCGTTGCGTGCATCATAGGGGTTACCCCCTCGGGAGCAGCCGGTGCAGAAAACAGCGATAGCCTATCTCTCTGGATGCGGTATCCTATGGTGTGTTGCGCTCCCCGCCCGCAACGAATTCCGCCTCGGCGGGTTTGACCCGGCAAAGAAGGCGTGTGGAAAGCGAACTCGCAAAGGCATTAGCGAATACGCGACGATAGTACGAAAGTCCTATTCGGACGACTCAGGCCGCCAAAGTACTCTCGTACCGGTACAACACACGTCCCGATTTGATTCAACTCGGTTCCTTTGGAACAGAGGTGTCGGGATAAACATATGCGCGAGGCGGCAAGCGGATGACCACGATGATCGCTGATCCACCACGGAGAACCTCGTTAGGGGTAGGGTTCAACCCGAACCGCGGGCGCACTCCGGCTTCGGAAGCCTGGAAACAGCATATGGGCAACAGGCAGGTGCCTGCACGCCTTGCCCTTCTTCCCGATGCCGAACCCCAATGGGGCCGGTTTGGTCTGAGCGCGGCCGTGCAAATTTCCATTCTGATATTCCTGCTCCTGGTTCCCCTGATGTATCCAGAACAGATGAAAACGGGGCTGAAATTCGTCAGCGTGGAGATTGCTCAACCGCTAACCGAGATTCCAGTGGCCCCAGAGCCCCCGCCACCACCCAAGCCAAAGGCTGTGGTGCCAAAGGCGGAACTGAAGCCGACACCGGTGGAACCGGTCAAGCTCAACCCGGCACAGCCGCATATCTTCGCGAATCTGGCGAAGCCCAAGCCGGTGGTACCCAAAGTGGAAAAGAGCGACGTTAAAGCGCCGGAGGTGAAACCGACGTTTGAGGCCGCCAAGATTGACGTCAGGGAAAACGGCCCGAAGCGTCCGAAGGACGATGTGAAGGTCGGCAACTTGGGTTCGGGCAGCGCGGCAGTGGCGACGGTGGTTGCGCCTCTCAACAAGGTGCAGACCGGCGGATTTGGCGATCCCAACGGCTTGCCTGGAAAGGGTGACCCGAATCACGGGGCGAACGTGAACCGGCTGGGTTCTCCGGCGCTCCCGAGTGGCGAAGGCTACGGGAATGGCACCGGAGGAAAAGAAGGAATTCGCGGCACGGTGGCGAGCACGGGATTTGGGAACGGGATAGCCATTCCACCGGTGAGCGCCGCGCCAAAGAAGAACACGGTAGTTGCCGGAGGATTCACCGATGCCGCTGCGGCAACCGCGGAAGCGCCGAAGAAGAAAGTTGCGGCAGGCGGTCCGGCGGATACTACTCCTGACATTTTAGACAAGCCCCGGCCCGAGTATACGGCGGAGGGGCGTAAGCTGAGAGTAGAAGGCGATGTCGTCATCGACCTGGTATTCCTGGCGAACGGCAGTATTCAAATCAATCAAATAGTCAGCGGCTTGGGGCACGGCCTCGACGAGGCGGCGGTGCGCGCGGCACAACAAATCAAATTCAAGCCGGCGAAGCGCGACAACCAGTCGGTGGATTTTCCGGCCCGGGTTCGCATTGAGTTCCGTTTGGCCTACTGAGGGAGAGATGATCATGAGAACGCTGTGGAACGAAATTCTCGTGCTGGCGCTATGCGCTTGCACAGTTGTGCCGGCTGCCGCCACGACGGCTCCTGCGGCCGATCAGCCGCGCACGCCGGAACAGGTGATCGACCGGGTGGTCAGCAACGAACAGCGGCTTTATGCCCAGATTCGCAACTACTCCCCGCTCGTGGAGACCTATATTCAGAATCTTAAGGCTGACAAGGATCTGGGGGAGGTGCCGGCCGGGGACAAATATTTTTTGGGCCGTGCGAACTTCGCGAAGGGTGTCAGCCTGGTGCCCCTGAGCGAAACCCAGAGCAAGGGCAAGAAGGTTTTCGGCTCCATCGGAAACTTCTTCAGTTTCGCGATGCAGTTCTTGCCGGACGGCTTCCTGCAGATGATTTTCATCGATACCAACGGCTTCGATAAGCAGAACTACAAGTTCGATTATGTGCGCCGCGAGTTTCTTGGCGAGGTGCGCTGCCTGGTCTTCGACGTGACGCCGATTGGGAAGAACAACCGCGGGCGATTCCTGGGCCGCATCTGGGTGGAAGACCAGGATTTCCACATCGTGCGTTTCAACGGCGCCTACAACGGCAACGGCCACTCCAGTTGGTACTTCCATTTCGACAGTTGGCGGACCAATGTGCAGCCGGGGCTTTGGCTGCCCACCTTCGTGTACAGCGAAGAAAAAGACCTGCACTATGCCATCAGCCAGAAGTTGGCTTTCAAGGCGCAGACGCGCTTGTGGGGCTACAACCTGGGCGGCGCCAGCCAGGAACAGGAGTTGAGCAAGATTCTGGTGGAAACGCCGGTGCAGGACGATACCAAGACCGCGAACGACCTTTCCCCGATTCAGGCGCAGCGCTCCTGGGATCACCAAGCGGAAGACAACGTCATTGACCGTTTGGAGCGCATTGGTCTGGTAGCGCCAAAGGGCGAAGTCGACAAAGTTCTGGAAACGGTCATCAACAACCTGGAAGTGACCAATAACATTGACGTCGAGCCCGAGGTGCGCTGCCGTATCCTGATGACTTCCACCCTCGAATCCTTCACCGTGGGACACACGATCATACTGAGCCGCGGTCTGGTGGACGTGCTCCCGGATGAAGCCAGCCTCGCGACCATCCTGGCGCATGAATTGAGCCACGTGGTTCTGGGGCACCGCATGGATTCCCAGTATGCCTTCTTCGATCAGTTGATGGTGGAAGACAAGGACACCTTCCGCCACTTTGGTTTCTCGCGTACCAACGATGAAGAGCGCCAGGCCAACGAAAAGGCCATTCAGATACTCAACAATTCGCCGTACAAGAATCAGTTGGGCAATGCCGGACTCTTCCTGCAAGCGCTGGACGCCCGCCAAAAAGAAATTCCCAATTTGATCAGCGGCCATCTGGGCAATCGCGTGCCGCAGATCAGCGACCTGAAATCCACGGCGCCCCTTGATCCCAAGCAGAATCCGCAGAAGATCGCGGCCTTGCCGCTCGGCGGGCGCGTCAAGATCGATCCGTGGAACGACCAGCTTTCTTTGATCAAGAGCAAACCGGTAGGAACGGTGGCAGAACGCGAGAAAATGCCGTTTGAAGTCACGCCGTTCATGCCCTATCTGACCAGGTACGGCTCCGAAACCACCAAGCCCGTTGCCGCGAGTGCGGTGGCACCGTCCGATGTGAAACCCGGAGACGCGCCGGACCCGGCAAAACCCTGACCGTTTTCCATTTCAGCCGCAGAAAGGCCCCCGGAACCATCGGGGGCCTTTTACGTTTCGGGCTGTTGATTTCCGCGTCTTGCCTGACTCGATTACCTGGAGGTCGCGAGTTCCTTCAGGAAGCGGTGCGTGAACTCCACTCCGTCATAGAAATCCTCCACAACCACGCGTTCGTCTTTGCCGTGAGAGCGGTCATCCTCTGAATCAAAGAACATGCAGGCGATGCCATACGTGGGTATACCGGCAATGCGCAGGTATTTGCCGTCCGTGGCTCCCGTGGACATCGAGGGGACCACTGGCAGCCCCGGCCACATGGTGGCCAGCGTGCGCTCCAACGTGGCATTCAATTCCGGCAGAAGAGGGGAAGGGGGCACGGCCACGATGGGGATGAGTTTCCCGTCGGAGGTCTTCTCCGGCACGAAAGTGATTTTGAGCTTGGGATCCGCAACTATTCGCTCCAACGTCCTGCGTACTTCCTCGGGATCTTCGCCGGGGAACACGCGGCAATTGACATTGGCGCGGGCCGTTTGCGGAAGGGCATTGGGGGCATGGCCCCCGGACAGCATGGTGGCGACACAGGTGGTGCGCAGGAGCGAATTGTAATAGGGATTCGTGGAGAGGCGCTTGACCGCGTCCGGGTCGGGCGGATCCTTGGTGACGCCACTTAGATCGGCGGCCATCGAGCCTGCGCTAAGAGCCGCGGTGCGCGCGAAGTAATTCCGCGTGATTTCGCTGACCTTGACGGGAAACGAGAAGCCCTGGAGCTTCGTCAGTGCAGCGCCCAGTTCATAGATGGCGTTCTCCGGCCCGGGAACCGAGCTGTGGCCGCCGGGATTGGTGGCCTCGAATTGAAAATCAACATAAACCTTTTCGCTGGCCTGCAGGCCGGCAAGCAGCCGCTTGCCTTTCACCTTCTCGAATTCGCCGCCATCGAGATTGATGCAATACTCGGCCTCGATCCAGTCCCTGTGCTCTTTGAGCAGCCAGTCCACGCCGTTGTAGTCGCCCCCTTCCTCGTCAGCGGTAAGGGCCAGGATCAGGTCGCGGTCGGGCACAAATCCTTCGCGCTTCAGGCGGATAAAGGTTGTCACCAGGAGAGCGTCGCCTTCCTTCATGTCTTGCGTGCCACGGCCGTAGAAGTAGCCGTCCTGCTCGAGGAATTGAAACGGATCGACGGTCCAGTCTTCGCGGCGCGCCTCCACGACGTCCAGGTGGCCGATGAATAAGATGGGTTTCTTCTGCCCGCTGCCGCGGTAGCTCGCGACGAGGTTTTTCTTGCGTTCGGTCGGACCGGCAACGCGGATGTCCTGCGGGGGGAAGCCGGCGGCCAGCAGGCGCTTGGCCATGGCTTCGGCGGCGGTTGTGACGTTGCCGACGGAATCGGTCGTATTGATCTCGATGAGCTCTTTGAGGATGGCGCGGGCTTCCTGGTTCACGGCCTCGCGAGTCTGGGCGCCGGCAGATTGTCCCAGGAACAAGCTGGCGCAGAGAGCAATGGCGCACCCAAGCATTCGATGCATTCGTATCTCCTCCATGATTCCGAGAGTAAACGCAGCGCCGAACGACGTCAAACCCCACGCAGTTACCGCCTCCCGCAGAGTCGCTTAGACTGAACGGGTTTTCTCCCGGGGAGGAACGTCATGCCTGCTGCGAACGTCCGCATCGTGCGGGCTCTGCGCGTGGCGGAAAAAGTGGGAACAGTTGCGCGAGAATGGCCTGTCGTTCCAGGTTTCCAATGAGTGCCGTTCCAATTTGTGTCGTGAATTTCGGCTGGCCAAGATGCGAGGCGTTGTTTGGGTTTGGGAGAGGTTCATCGAACCTCCCTGCCATTTGGTCAAGTGAACGGCATTAGCCCGCGCTACTCTTCGCGGAGAATGCCATATTTGTGGCGCAAAAGCGAATCCATCAGGGTATCCGGGAGGATGCGCCGGCCGAAAGATGCCCATTTCGCCAGCGGCGTGACCGGATAGCGCGCTTTGGGATGGGGCGATTCGATGGCTTCCTGGATGACGCGCGCGCAATCTTCCGGCGTGGTCTTGGAATCGCCGCGGCCTTTGTTCGCCCCGCTCCAAGCTCCCGCATAGATTTTGGCGTACGGCCCCGCTTTTGCCGCTTCGTTGTACGGTTCGGCCAACTCCTTGGCCGTCTGCTGAAAATTCGTAACGATGTAGCCCGGCTCGATCAATATAACTTCGACGTTAAACGGGAACATCTCCAGGCGCAGGGCATTGGAGAGCGCTTCGAGGGCGTACTTGCTGCTGCTGTAAGCGCCATAGGTCGGCGGGGTAAGCAGGCCGGTGACGCTGCTGGTCATGAGGATGCGGCCGCGGCGGCGCTCGCGCATGTGCGGAAGGACGGCCTGGGTTACGCGCAGAACGCCGAAAACGTTGGTTTCAAACTGCCGGCGCAGGTCATCGAGCCGCAAGTCCTCAATCACGGCCATGTAGCCGACGCCGGCGTTGTTGATGAGAACGTCGATGACGCCGGCTTTCTGCAAAACGCTTTGCACGGCGCGTTGGACGGAAGCGTCATCGCAGACATCCAGCTCCAAAGTTTCCATGGGCAGCTTCTTTTCCGCTGCCAGCTTGTCGAGGTCGGCGCGTTTCTCCGCGGAGCGTCCGGCGGCGAAAACGCGATAGCCGCGCTCCGCCAGCAAAATGGCGGCGGCCCGTCCGAGTCCGTCGGTGCCGCCCGTAATCAAGACCGTTTGTGGTGTGTCGCTCATATTCTTTTTCCTTGGGAAGGCTCATTGTACGCACGTCGTACGCAGGAAGCTAGCATTCGGCTTAGGCCGCAGCTCGCTTGCGGGCCACGTAGGTGCTGCTGCCGTAAGTTTTGCGAAGAATCTGGACGGCTTCGAGCGCGGGCCAGAGCATGCGGTCCACCACCGACGCCGGAGAATAAGCGAAGTATTGCAAGCCGGCCGCGATTCCGCGCTGCAAGTGATGCACCCTGCGAAATTCCTTGCTGCCGAGAGGTTTATCCTTGTAGGTAAACGGCTTTCGCTGCAGCCGGGTCTTGATCATATAAGGCAACCAGCTTGCCGGCGACGACTTGTAGACATTCCCGCGATTGTCTTCTTGCTCCAAAGCGAGCCCGGTTTTCTCCAGGTATTGTGCGACGTTTTCTCTCGTGTAGAAGTACAAGTGCCTGGGAACGTCTTCCCAGAAAAGGCAGCGGGAAGTGGTGCTGGCAAAATTCGGCATTTGAAAGACAAACAGGCCGCCCTTCTTCAACACGCGCGACGCTTTTTGGAAGTACGCCATGGGGTCGTGGACATGCTCAAGCACGGCCCAGGCAGTTATCGCATCATAAGTGGGTTCACCGATAGAAATCTCGCTGAATTCCTGGCTGAAGACAGGAAAATCCGTAATGCGTTGGGAGACCTCCGAAATCTCCACACCGGAGACATCCCATCCGCGCGCAGCCATAAAGCGTGGAAATTCTCCGTTCAAACAGCCCACATCCAGCAGCTTCCTGGGGCCGGGCCGGTCCTCTACCTCTTTCAGATAGCGCGCTTCCCGTGTGAAACGCTTCTGGAGATAGCGCGCAAAACTGGCGGACTCCTCGTTTTGGTAGTAGTCCCGCGGATAATACTTCTGCATTTCCTTGCGATCCGGCCGTGGATTGACGAAGCCGAGGCCGCACTCGTCACATTCCACCACGGTGAAATATTCTTCAGGAAAAAGGCGCACGTCCGGCATTTCGTATACCGTCGTGTAGCGGCGTGAACCGCACAGGTTGCATGCTACGGTTTCCAAAGTGACCTGTTCTTCCGGTTTCGGGCGACGGATAGCGCGCGCCTAAAAGCCTGCGCGATGACGCCAGAGACAGAAAGCGCCTGCGCGGAACACCCGCTGGCCGGGAAGTTTCAGAAAATCGCGAGCGCGACCGGAACCCCAATCATAGAGGAACCCTGGCGGCAGGCTGGGCGGAAGGAATCAATCGTCTTCGTGAATGGTCACGAGCCGCACAACCTCAAATTCCTTCTTGCCTGCCGGGGTGGCGACATGAACTTCGTCCCCCACCTTGCGATTGAGCAGCGCGCGGCCGATCGGGGAGGTGGTGGAGATGAGCCCCTTCTCGACGTCGGCTTCCTCGCTGCTGACCAGTTTGTACTCGACCTCGACGCTGCGCTGCACATCCACAACCACGACGCGCGAACCGTAGCCGGAACGATCCCGGGGAATGTTCGTGAGATTGAGCATGCCCAGATCGCCCATGCGCTTCTTGAGTTGGTGAATCTTCGCGTTCACGTATCCCTGGCGCTCCTTGGCGAATTTGTATTCGGCGTTTTCGGAGAGGTCGCCGTGCGAACGGGCAACAGCGATCTCCTTCGGGAGTTCGACGTTGAGCTCGCGCTCGAGCGCGTCAATTTCCGTCTGGAGCTTCTTCCTGATTTTTGCAAGAGGATCGGCCATAACTTTCCGGGCTAAAGAAAAACGATGCGGAGCCCGGCCTGGCCGAACTCCGCTCCCCACATTATAGATGGGAGAGAAATCAGAGAACAAGGGGGAAGGGCGGGCAGAGAATAGCAGGGGTGGTTCACCTATTGTAATGTGCTTCTATCATGTTGTAAATAAATGCCTTATTAGAGGACAAGCTGTCAGTGAACTTGCACTTGCACCTCGCTCGCTACCGTTTCCCCCTTGGCGTCAGTGATGGTCAGGGTGTAGGTGGTGGTCCGCTTGGGCGAGACCTCGAAACACCGCGTGTGCGAAGGCCAAACTTGCGCCACAGGCGGATCAAGGCTGACGCTCTTGGCATTGGTGACGTCGTAACAGATCTCTGCGGATTCGCCCCGCCGGATGACCGCGGGAGAAGCGGAAAGAGCGCGGATGCCGAAATCCGAGCCACCGAGTTGTTCAAGGGTGAGGCGATCATCCGCGCGATGCTGCTCGGCTTGTTTCGCGGCGTTGCGACGCTCGATGTCGCGGGTCGACGCACGACGGGAGAGCAGAATGTAGGCGACCCAACTAGCCGCAACTACAATCGCAATCAACGCATAAACTAACAGCTTCTTTAGACGTAGTGCGTTTTGCTGCATTTGTGGATCGGAGTTCATTTGGCACCTGCGGTGAATTTCTGCCTGACCGAGGCATGATTGCTCCGGGAGGATCCCGCCGGGGAAGATAGTATTGTACCCAATTCAGGGAAGAGAAGAAACGCGACGACCGCGAGCGTGGGCGAAACCCCGGCGCGACCTCAATAGGAAAAAAGACCGGGCAGAAGTTCACCCGCCTTTCCAAGAAAGCACTCGTCAAACACGGAGGAGTTGGCGGGAGCTTCGGGACCCACATAGGCAGTTCTGGCGCGCCCGGCAACCTGGGCGGCAAAACTGGCGGCAGGCTCAACGCTGCCGGAGGTGCCGATAGCGATGAAGATGGAACAATCCTCGAGCGCCTGAAAGATTTGCTCGAGCTCAAAAGGAGTCTCGCCGAACCAGCAGATGTGCGGGCGGATTTTGCCCCCACAGGAGCAGCGCGGAATCTCGCCGGGTGATTCGTATAGGGAGGTGTCCGCGAAGGGCGGGAGGGAACAGGAGTCGCAACGGCTCTTAAAGAGCTCGCCGTGCATGTGGAGAACGCGCCGCGCACCGGCTTGCTCGTGAAGATTGTCTACGTTTTGCGTACACAGAAAAAGGCGGTCGTCGAGAGCCTGTTCGAGCGAAGCGAGGGCTAAATGGCCGGGATTTGGCTTGGCGGCGGATGCTAGTTTGCGCCGCATCGAGTAGAAATCCCAGACCAGGCGTGGATCGCGCCGCCAGGCAGGCGGGGAAGCGACTTCTTCGATTCGATAATTGCGCCAGAGTCCGCCGGCATCGCGAAACGTAGGAATACCGCTTTCGGCGCTGATGCCGGCGCCGGTGAGAACGAAAACGCGATCGGCGGGAGAGATGGTGAGCTTTCGCACTGGCGACACCAGAAAGACTTTAGCTGGACTTTCTCACAAGATGCAATCTCGCCCGCTATTCAAACAGCGCAACACCTTGTGATCCTTCGGGGCGCAAACAACACGCCTCTCAGGACGAGGGCATGTTGCAGTGCCTGACTTGCCGGCAAAGTTTTATCGCGTGAGGAATGCGGCTACTGCTTTTGGGCGGCGGCATTGAGCCACTGTGTCAGGATCGGCAGATACATGGGTTCCACATCGATGAAGACGACGCCGGCGCCCATGTTGGGCTGCGAGTAGATGATTTTGCCTTTTGTTTGGAAAACCTTTTCGTCAGTCCAAATCCTCAGGAGCACGTGGGTGTCCTTGGGAAAGGGATTCATCATGTCCAGGTAACACCCGTACAGGCTCAATTCGCTGACCCGCGAAGCGACGCGCACTTCCGATTTCTCTTCAAGAAGTTCGGCGCTAGCGAAAAAGACATACCTGGGCGTGCGGCGGCGTTCGCGTTCCACTGTCCCTCCCTGGTCGGAGCCTTATTCTATCCTAGTCTGGTTCCATGCCGCGATGCCGTGCGGTTGCCCAGAGCGCTACTGGCAAATTGTTCAGCCCCCTCTCCCATTAGTGAATCATCATTTCTTTAGGCCTTCGCCTCCCAGAAAATTCCCGACCGGTGCCCGCGTTTCCCTGCCCGCACTCTTTTCGGCTACAATTTCCTGTTCCCTGCGTTGCCCTGAGGGACGTTAAGGTGGCCGAATGAGTGGTGTGCTTCGTCGTTTCCGAATGAATTTGCCGTGCGTGAGTGGCCAAGGCTGGGCCTGGCGCGTCGCCGCGTTGCTCCTGCTGGCGTTTTGCGCGCTTCTTCCCGCCATGGCGCAACAGCGCCGCGAGCGCGAGCCCAACTCCGTCTATGCCGGACGCCGCGCCAAGCTTGCTTCCAACATTGACGGCCCCGTCGTGCTGCTCGGCTACACCGGCCACGAAGTGGAAGCGCAGACCTACATTTTCGCGCAGGAAGAAAATTTCTATTACCTCACCGGCCATAACGAAGAGGAGGCCGCGCTGATCCTCCTGCCGCCCGCGGGCAGCAGCGCGAAGAAGGACGACTGGGAGGGGCCGCGCGAGATCTTTTTCCTGCCCGCCAAGAATCCCGGCAAGGAGAAGTGGAACGGCGTGCGCATGTCGCCAAGCGATCCTGGGATCGAGTCGCGCACGGGGTTTGCGCTCGTCAAGGACCTGCCGGAATTGCGTGCCACCGTTGAACGACTCGCCAAAATCTATCCCTCGTTCTACACAATTCTTCCTTACGAGCGTGAATTGGGTGGCTACCCTCACGAAAAGGAAGTCGTGGACCGGCTGAAGCTTGCGGCGCCCCAGGCGGTTGTCAAAGACATTCGCACCAATATCAATGACCTCCGCGTTGTCAAATCGCCCACTGAACTTTCCCTGCTGCGCCAGGCCATCAACCTCTCTCTCGATGCCCACTTCGAAGCCATGAAAATGATGCGGCCGGGGCTATTCGAGTATCAGGTCGCGGCCAAGATGGAGTATGTCCACGAGATGGGAGGCGCGGAAGATGAAGCCTATGCGCCCATTGTCGGTGCGGGCATCAACTCCACGGTGCTGCATTACGACAAGCTTTTCCGCAAAATCGAAGATGGCGACATCGTATTGATGGACGTGGCCGCGCAATACGCCGGCTACGCCGCGGACATCACGCGCACTGTGCCTGCCAATGGCAAGTACACGCCGCGGCAGCGCGAAATCTATGAGATCGTGCTGGGCGCGCAGAATGCCGCGATTGACGCGGTTCGGCCGGGCGCCATCATGGGATGCCGCGAAAAGCGCGACAAGAAAGATGCGCTGTACAACATCGCCTACAATTACATCAACACGCACGGGAAGGACCTGCACGGCAAGCCGCTGGGACAATATTTCATCCACGGACTGGGCCACTCGATCGGGCTGAACGTGCACGATCCGGGCCTGGAGGGCTGCAAACCCCTGGCGCCGGGCATGGTCGTCACCATGGAGCCGGGGATTTACATTCCCGAGGAAAATCTCGGGGTACGCATCGAGGACGACGTGCTGGTCACCGAGTCCGGCCACGAACTCCTCAGCCAGAGGCTGCCGCGCGATCCCGATGAGATCGAGAAAATCATGGCGGACGCGGCCAAGGAACGAGCGGTTACGTCCGCGCAATCCCATCAGTAGGGGGCGCCTATAATGGGTGTACCGGCGGATTTATCTGCTGATTCGATTTCGACAAACACACGGCCATTTTACGATAACACCCGATACAATAGAGTTGAGCATTTTTGAACTGTGGCCGGAGAAACTGCCAATACGAACCAGCACTATGTTCCGCAATTGTTGTTGCGAGGGTTTACAACTGCGGCGGACACGGATCAGGTGTATGTATTCGACAAACGAACTGGCAAAGTATTCATTACGTCCACACGTAACATCGGATCTGAGAGAGGCTACTATGACTTAGGCGGCTCCGTGACTCTCGACAGCGCAATGACCCGCGCCGATGGCATTACGGGCGGAATCATTAACAGGATAAGAGAGCGTCAATCGCTCGCTGGCCTTAGCAATGAGGACCGAGGTATGCTTGCCGGATTTGTCGTGCTCCAATTCCTTCGTACTCGTGGATTTCAGGAATTGACGCGGCACATGGCAGAAACCGTTCTCGCAAGAATCGAGGAAATGGTTGGTCAGGTGCCTCGGGAATGGAACGAAGAGCTTGCACCAGAAAAAGCAAAAGAAGACTACCTTCGTACGATCCCAGAGTTCACAAAAGACTTCCTGCCTCATTTGCTCAACAAAGACTTGCTGCTTTATAAGACTGAGACCAAGGTACCCTTTTGCATCTCCGATAATCCGGTCGCTCTGTATAACACCGTGAACCCGGGAGATGGAATCCGCGGCACAATTGGGTTTGGTGTGGAGGGTATCGAAATATATCTCCCCATCAGCAGCGAATTGACATTAAGCTACATTTGTCCCTCAATCGGAGAAAGCTTACAGAGTGTTAACGAAACACTTCAGCGGCTCGGCGGATTCATCAGTGAAGATGCTTTTTATTATCTGCAGGCACGAGACACTGGCAAAGCGCTGAAAATGATTCCTGATAATGTCAGGTTTCACAACTGGCTTCAGGTTCGGTACGCCGAAAGATTCATTATTTCGTCTGAAGAAAACTTTGCCGATGCTGCCGACATAATTGCACAAAATCCTGCTGCAAGATTCGGGCCTCGGATGGGTGCTCGATAACGAATGCGTTGGGATCCGCAACGGTCTCTAGTTTTGGGCCAGGATAGAACCCTCAGTTTCTCGAATTTCGATCAACTCAGATGGGAAGTGCGGCGAGAGTTGCATTTCAGGAACTGACAGTCGGGTTGAATCCTACGGAATGCTCGCTCTCAGAGGTGTATCACTTCCCCCGGCCTTATAGGCTGCCCCCCCGCCGCGGATTGACCGCATCGCACAGCCCCGTTTATACTGGTTTTCCGCGCAGGGATCGCCATTTGCCCCTGTGTGCCTCGTGTCATTCCACGCGCCGTTCCTTCGGGGAGCCGTTTGGAATTTCCGAAATGTGACTAAATTGAAGAGGAGTTTCCGGCGCTGGCCGACCCGGTGCCGCATTTACTTATGAGCAGCGTTAAAGCCACACAGCTTCGCCCCGGCATGGTGATCCAGCATGAGGGCGACCTTTTTACCGTGTTCACCACCGAGCACCGCACGCCGGGCAACAAGCGCGGCTCCATGCAGACGCGCATGAAAAACTTACGCACCGGCGCGATCATTGAGTACCGCTTCCGCGCGGAAGAATTCGTGGATCGCGCCATCCTGGACGAAATCGAATTCGAGTATCTCTACAAAGAGGGCGACGATTTCCACTTTATGAACACGAAGACCTACGAGCAGATGCAAATGACCAAGGACGAGCTCGGCGAGACGGTGAACTACCTGATTCCCAACACCATCGTGAAAATCGAGTTTCACGACGAAAAGCCGATCGGCGTGGACCTGCCGGACACCATGGACATGAAGGTGATTCGTACCGAGCCGACGCTGCAGAAAGCCACGGCCAGCGCGGTGATGAAGCCCGCAACGCTGGAGACCGGGCTCATTGTGAACGTACCCCCTTTTGTCAATGAGGGTGACAGGATACGCGTGGACACCTCCGAAGCGCGCTACGTGCAGCGCGTCGAATAGTTTCCGCCTCCGCAGCCGCGCCGGCTTCCTGCCGGCTCGAAAGAGGCAAGGACCGAAGAGCTCCCGGGCAACCGGGAGCTCTTTTGTTTTCTGTGGCACAGTCATTCCTGACTGTGCTCTTGGGTTCGTCTTCGTACCGGGCGCAAATGGAGGGACGGGGCCGGCTTCAGGCCTTTTTGGCGATGCCCTTTTCGTTGGCGGGATGCGCGCCAAAGACGCGCTCGAAAATATTGTCCACATAGCGCAATTGGCGCTGCAGGTCGAAGGTGCGCTCCAGCTCGGCCGGGGTGAGGTACTTGGTGATGCGCGCATCCCGCGCCACACTGTCGCGGAAGCTGGTCTCCGATTCCCACGCGGCCATGGCATTTTCCTGCACGGCTTTGTAGGCGTCCTCGTGCGGCATGCCTTTCTCCACCAGGTCCTGCAGCAGCTGGCCAGAAAATACCAGCCCGTGCGTGGATTCCAGGTTGCGCAACATGCGCTGCGGGAAGACGCGCATCTGGCTGACGATCGCGGTCATCTTGGCGAGCATGTAGTCCACCAGAATCGTCGAGTCGGGCAGGATGATGCGCTCCACGCTGCTGTGCGAAATATCGCGCTCGTGCCACAGCGCCACATTCTCGTAGGCCGCCAGCATGTTGCTGCGCACCAGCCGCGCCAGCCCGCAAATCTGTTCGCAAGTGACCGGATTGCGCTTGTGCGGCATTGCGGAGCTTCCCCGCTGCTCTCCGCCGAAAAACTCTTCTGCCTCGCGGACTTCCGTGCGTTGCAGGTGGCGGATTTCCATGGCGATTTTTTCGAGCGTCGCGGCAATCAGGGCCAGCGAGCTCATGTAATGCGCGTGGCGGTCGCGCTGAATCACTTGCGTGGCGATGCGCGTCACTTCCAGGCCGAGCCGCTGGCAGATTTTCTCTTCAATCTCCGGGCCCAGGTGCGAAGCGTTGCCTACCGCGCCGGAAATTTTCCCGTGCTCCATGCCATGAGCGGCTTCGCGAAATCGGAAAATGTTGCGTTGGTTCTCCGCGAACCAGTTGGCGATTTTCAGGCCAAAGGTGATGGGCTCCGCGTGCACGCCGTGGGTGCGGCCGATCTGCGGCGTGTGCTGGAATTCGTGGGCGCGCACGTCGAGGACTTCCGCGAACAAGATAAGGTCGCGCTCGATGATGCGCGAGGCGTCGCGGACCAGCAGCGCCTGCGCCGTGTCCACCACATCGTTGGAGGTCATGCCGTAATGCAGCCAGCGCGCGGCCACCGGATCGCCAATCGATTCGCCCACGGCCATGGTGAAGGCGATCACGTCATGCTTGACGCGCGCTTCCAGTTCGTTGATGCGCCCCACATCCACCTTGGCGCGCGCCCGCAGCGTCGCGGCGGCCTCTTTCGGCACGAGCCCCGCTTCGGCCAGCGTGTCGGCGGCCGCCAGCTCAACGTCCAGCCACTTCTGGTAGCGGTTCGCGTCGCTCCAAACCCGCCCCATCTCTTCTCGCGTATAGCGTGGAATCACGAGCCCATCTCCAAACCAACCTCAATGTAATGATACGGCATTTCGGAGACAGGTGGCGATTCGCAGCGAAAATGGGCAGGGGCGAACGCCGGGGAAAGGAGGCCGGTGCAAATTGTCGGCTAGCCGACATATTTATTTAACGCAATAGTTAACATATCCCCTCTACTAACTCCTGAGAATAGATAGCGCTGCAGAGAGGCGACAAATAATCACCAAGGTAGAATCATGGTTTGCCGACCACATCAGCGGGTGGGATGCGGGACCAACCGGCGGGCGTGCGCTGGAATTGAGCGGTCTCGGAGGGCAGGAAGGAACCACGCTCTCGATTCCACTCGAGACATTCGACGGACACGGAGGAGCCATCCACCTGGATGATATTGAACGAGTTTAGTTCGCCACGGGTACGCGTTGAAGTGGCGGTTCCAGCGTGGATGACGAGCGCGGGATAGCCTGGAATATCATCACGCGGCGCGCTTTGGTTGGAGTAGCTGACATGCAAATGGCCGGAGAGGATTAGATCCACACGGCAGCACGCAAAGCCAGCCATGGCCATGTCCGCGCGTCCGACCAAACCGTGAAGCTCGTGGGTTCCGGGCAGATCGAAGGGATGATGGGAGACGACGATGCGCGTGCGATTTTCGCCGCATGCCTCCAGCCGCGCGCAACTCTGGGCGACCTGCTGGCGGTTAATGCGGCCACCCGCAAAAGTGAGCGAGCGGGCGGTATTGACACCCACGATCGCGATTTCCTCATCGGAGTAGAAGGGCTCAAGGTCCACGCTGATGTAGCGCTGGTAATTGCGAAGGGGTCTTAGGGCGCGGGCCAGAACGTTGTACAAAGGCACGTCGTGATTGCCCGGAACGACAATTTGCGGGGAAGGAAGCGCATCCAGAAACCGCCGGGCTTCCTGAAACTCGCGCGCTTTCGCGCGCTGCGTCAGATCGCCGGAGACGATGACGACGTCGGGCTTGGCTTGGGTAACGGCAATAATCGAAGCCTGCACAGTGGCGCGCTCGATGCGGCCGAAATGAGGGTCCGACAAATGAGCGAGGGTACGCATCTTAGCTACAGCGAGAGAGGCGCCGCTTCCCGGGACTTTTTTGCGGGCACGATGACGCGCAGAGCGCCGGGATGCGTGCGGTAATGCAACGGAGTATCCATTGGACTTACTTCGCCGTCCGTGGAAATGTTGGCCCGGGGTCTCCGCGTATCGATGGAGACTTGGTCTGTAATCAGGACATCGAAATCGCGGGCGTCGTGCAAGCGCCCGACAAGCGCCAGAAAGGCAAATCGCACCAGGTCAGTTCGGCGAACACCATTTGCGACAAAGAGGCAGAGTTCGCCGGCGTCGAGCCTTCTGCGCTTGCCGATTTTCAATCCTTCCATTTCATATCTATTATTGCCGACGAAGACCAAGGGCGTCTCACAAGAAAGCTCCTTGCCGTTCACGCGCAGGTGAACGCGAAGAAACGAGTAGTGCTTGAGAACCGAAAAGAGGGCCTGGACGAAAGCCATCCACTTCTTGCGGCCAGTCTTCTTCTGCTGCTCCTCGCGCAGGCGCACGATGTGCGGATAAATGCCCAGGCTGGAATTGTTGACGAAGAAGCGGCCGTTGACTTCACCGACATCCACGGGAACGGCGCGGCCAGTGACGAGAGTGCGAGCCGCGTCTTCGAGATTCTGTGGAATTTGCATATCCTTTGAGAAATGATTCAAAGTCCCAAGCGGAAGAACGCCGAGCGTACTGGAGGTTCCCATGATCGCGTTCGCCACGGCATTTATGGTGCCGTCCCCGCCGCCGGCCACGATGATTTGGCTGTTTTCTTTCGCGGCGCGTCGAGTCAGTTCGGAGATTTCAGAGCCGTTGGATGCTAGGTGAATGCGCGCTGGCGTGTGAGTTTCAGCAAATATGCGGGAGAGCTTTTCGCAGTGTTCCGGACCTGGGCGGCAACCCGAAGTGCGATTGAGGATGCAGCTTAGACGGGAAGATGCCACGGGGGTCTCACTGTTTTCAGATCGCAGGACTCTGCGCGTGCACGATGCGTTTGAGCGCTGGAATCAGCAGCAAAGAAAAGTCTAACACATATGTCACTCATCGACTGCAGCGCGCGGCGCGCTACCGGAGGAGGTCTTCAAGCTGGACGCGGGTGCCAGTCTTGGCGTCGCGGTATTTGACGATGACCGCAGCTTGCAGGGAGAGGCCCCACTTGGTGGCGGCGGGATGTGTCACGGCGCGCGAGCCGGGAACGACGACGGCATCTTCGGGAATGACCAGCGGCTGATCGTCCTTCGCGGAATAGACGGCGTCCCGCACCAAATCATAAACGGGAATCGAGCGGTTGAGGATTGTGCCGGTGCCGAGCACGGCGCGGCGCTTCACGATGGTGCCTTCGTAAACGCCAGCATTCCCCCCAACAAGAACATCGTCTTCGATGATGACGGGCAGCGCGCCGATGGGCTCAAGCACGCCGCCAATCTGCGCGGCGGCGGAGATGTGGCAATTGCGCCCCACCTGCGCGCAGGAGCCCACCAGGGCGTGCGAATCGATCAAGGTGTTTTCGCCGACGTACGCGCCCACGTTCACGAACATCGGCGGCATGCAGATGACCCCGCGGGCGATGTACGCGCCATCGCGAATGCTGGAGCCACCGGGAACGACGCGCACGCCGTCAGCGGCGGAAATTGTGTGCACGGGATAAGTGGACTTATCGAAGAACGGCTGGCGGCGCGCGTCAATGGACATGTCCACGATCGCGCCCATGCGAAAACCGAGGAGAATGCCCTTTTTCACCCAGGGATTGACGCGCCAGCCGGTGGACGAAACGGGGTCAGGCTCCGCGGCGCGGATTTCACCGCGATTCAGGCCTGCCTTGAAGGCATCGAACAATACGAAGTGCTCCGCCAGATAAGCGGAGGGCGGAGCATCGAAGAGCGCTTCAATTTGTGGCTGCAACATGAATTCGCCCGACGAGATTAAGGGATTCGAGAACGGCGCGAATGCGCGCGCGATTTTCCGGCTTTGGAGCAACCAAAGGCAAGCGCCACACCGGCTCCAGCAAACGCATTTCGGCCAGCGCGGCCTTCACGGGGATGGGATTGGACTCGACGAAATTGATTTCCATAAGCGGCAGGAAGCGCCGGTGGATCTGGCGGGCGCCCGCGAAATCGCCGGCCAGCGCGTGTTGCGTGAGGCTGGTCATTTGCGCGGGAATTTCGTTGGAGGCCACGGAGATAACGCCGCGCCCACCCAGCGCGATCAGAGGAAGCGTGACGGCATCGTCGCCGGAGAGCACCAGGAAATCCTCGGGCACGGCATTCAGGATCGTGGACATCTGCGAAATGTTGCCGGAGGCTTCCTTGATGCCGATAATATTTTTAATTTGCGAGAGGCGCTGGACGGTGGGCGGCTCGATGTTGACGCCGGTGCGGCCTTGTACGCTGTAGAGAATGATGGGCAGGCTAATGGCTTCGGCGATGGCCTTGAAATGCTGGTAGAGGCCTTCCTGCGTGGGCTTGTTGTAGTAGGGCGTGACCGAAAGGATGCCGTTGGCGCCGAGTTCCGCGAGCTCGCGCGCGAGGGTGATCACTTCGGCGGTGTTATAGCCGCCGGCACCGGCGAGCACGGGCACCTTGCCCTTCGCAAGTTCCACGGCAATTTCGACGACGCGCAGATGCTCCTGATGGGTGAGCGTCGGGCTTTCGCCCGTCGTGCCGCACGGCACAAGAAAATTGATGCTGGCATCAATCTGGCGCTTGACCAGCGCCCGCAGCGTGGGTTCATCCAGCGCACCATCGCGGCGAAAGGGAGTCACGAGCGCGGTGCCAGTTCCGGTAAACATTGTTTCTTCCTCCAGGTCTAATTCAGAAATGCGAACTCCATCAAAAAGCACTAGCACGAAAACGACGGCCGGATTTAACGTGCGTTCATCACGGCGCCGCCGATGCCGTTCCTGAATGGCCCAACTCATTCAGGATTTCGCGAAACTCGAACAGGCCCTTCTTCCCCGCAATCCAGCGGGCTGCAAGGAGCGCGCCATGGGCGAATCCCTCGCGGCTGCGCGCGGTGTGGCGCAGCGTGATGGTGTCCGCCGGCGAATCGAAGCCGATTTCGTGCGTGCCGGTGTGCGCGCCCGCGCGATTGGCGCTGAGGGTGAGCGAGCCGGTGTATCCCGCGGCGCGAATCTCCTCGGCAAGTTTCTTGAGCGTGCCGGAAGGCGCATCTTTTTTGGCGGAATGATGAATCTCCCAGCCCCAAGCTTCGTATTCGGCATGCTGCGCGAAAAGCGCCGCAGCTCGCGCGACGGTCTCGATAAATAGATTCACGCCGATGGAGAAATTCGGGGCGTACACCAGCGCCGTGCTCGCGGCGGCGACAGCGTTGCGCACTTGCGGGAGTTGGTCGTACCAGCCGGTGGTGCCGCAAACGGTGTTCACGCCCAGCGCGGCCAGGCGGCGCAGGTTTTCGGGCGCGGCGGACGGAGTGGTGAATTCGATGGCGATCGCGGCGCCGTTCAGTGATTCACGGGAAAGCGCGGCGATGTTGGCGACGTCAAAGCGCGCGCGCACCTCGAAGCCATGCTCAGGGGCGAGTTGCTCAACGAGGCTGCCCATTTTCCCGGTACCGATGATTGCGAGTGGCGTGCTCATGGGGGTGCGGCTCCGGTGGTCAGAAGTTGGCGAACCATGCGCGCGTAAATCTCCACGGCAGCGGTCAGCTCGGATTTGGAGATGCGCTCCTCGGCGGTATGCGCCGCGTGGATGCTCCCAGGGCCGATGAGAAACGGCTGGCCCCAGGTGCCGTTGAACGAGGGAATGTCCGTGGTGAAGGCCACGACGGTGGTGGGCAGGCCATCGAGCGGGGCCATATGAACCGCGGGGAAATACAAAACTTCGCGGGCCTCGATGTGGTGTGCGGAAGCCGCGCGAGCCACTTGCGCACGGATGGCGCTGGGTTCGCCCACCAAACGGAACATGATTTCGGCGCGGGCCTCGTCGGCGACGACATTGGGAGCGCGCCCGCCGGAGAGCGTGCCGACGTTGAGAGTGGCCTGGCCAAGAAGCGGATCGCTGGGCAAAGGGATCCCACGAATGTCGCGGAGCGCGTCGAGCAGCGCATGAATGGCGGAGTGGCCCAGCTCCGGATACGCGGAATGAGCCAGCTTGCCGCGCGCATTAAGTTTGTAACGAAGAGCGCCTTTGCAGCCGAGGGCGAGGCGATTTTCCGTGGGCTCGCCATTGATCAGGAAGCGCGAACCGCGCGGAGCGGTGGCTGCGGTCTTGGCCCCGATACTGTTGCGCTCTTCGCCGACGACGAAGAGCAACGCGAAGTTGCGCGTGCCGCCGTCCAGCAGCAATTCGGCGGCGGCGACCATTGCGGCGATGATGCCCTTGGCGTCGCACGAGCCGCGGCCGTGGATATGCGTGGCGTCTTCGCAGGAGGGAAAGAACGGAGGTACGGTGTCCATGTGCGTGGAGAGGGTGACGACGGGCTCGCCGAAAGCGACGAATAGATTGTCGCGATCGGGCGCAGCGGATAAGCGCTCCACGCGGGTGTTGTGGCGCGCGGCCAGCGACGAAAGATGCGTGAAGAGATATTCGGCCACCGCCTTTTCGTGGCCGGTGGTCGAATCGAGATCGACGAGCGCGCGCGTAAATGCAAACAAATCCATGCGTACCTGATTTTATCTGGAAGGAGCGAAAGGAAAGGAAGAAAGCACGAGGATGTGCTCGGGCTGCCGCCTCTCGATAGCGCTCCATCCGATTTGCGGATGACAGTGACCTGGCCTTGGACCCGGTCCCCAACCGCTGGTGTCTCAGCAACAACAGCGATTTCGGCGGCTACAACGGAAGGCCCCTTTCGCCCGCGTGCCCGAAGCTGATTCGGGGAAACCCGCTGGGCTACTCATGGCCGCCGCACCTCTATCAAGCTCTATCACGGTAGAGGAAATGCCGGTGGGTGTCAACGAATCCCCAGAAGAAGCCAGTGTTTGAAGTACATAGCGGGTTGATGGGCTACAGTTCGAGGGGTTTAAGCGGAACGTGCTGCGAGGCCAGGAGAAGCTCGCCGCTAAAAGCGGCTTCGGCGGGACGCCGGCTGAGGGCCTCCGTGGCGGAGATGGTTGCCGTATAAGGATTGTTATTTTCCTCCGACATGTGGGCAAGGACAAGATAGCGCGCGCGCGAATCAAATCCTTCAGGATCGGCAAGGAACTCACTGACCGCGTGATTGGAGAGATGGCCGGTGCGGGAAAGGACGCGCTGCTTGACGACCCAGGGATAAGGGCCAACCTTGAGCATGTCGAGATCGTGGTTGGACTCGAGGATGAGACAGTCGGTCTCACGCAGATGCACTTTGACATGATTCGGCATGTAGCCAAGATCGGTGCAGATGGCCACCTTGGTACCGTTCGTCCGAAACGTGAAAGCCACAGGATCGACTGCATCGTGGGGAATGCTAAAAGCGTGGACTTCGATATCACCAACCGAAAAGGTCTGGCCGGCCTGGATGGACTCGACACGATTGAGCCGCTTGCCGAAGGTGTCCGGAAGAATGCGACGCATCGCGCCCAGGGTCGGCTCAGTGACATACAGCGGGGCTTTCCACATGCCGAGCACTTGCGGGAGGCCGCCGCAGTGGTCCGTGTGTTCGTGGGTGATCAGAACGCCATCGAGGCGGTTCAGGTCCTTTTCGATGGCCGCAAGGCGCGCCAGAGTCTCGCGCTTGCCCAGGCCGGCGTCCACGAGGAGGCGGGTGCGTTCGGTTTCGAGCAGCGTGATGTTGCCCGAACTGCCGGACGCGAGAATGGAAACGCGCAAGCCGATGGAGATACTCCCCGAGAACGTCAGCCGAAAAGCGAAACGCGAAACTGGGAAGATGATGGCAGAGCGGGACAAGGGCGTCAATGCACAAGAGAGAATTCTTGCCAATAACGGCGGTGGAGAGGGTTAAAATCGGCGGCTATGGATGAACTAGACGACAAGCCGGAGAGCCTGGACCGCTTTTGGGACCCGAAGCTGGAGGTCCTGGGGGAATTTCTGGACCAGCTCTGGGATGACGGCGCGATGGACCTGGAAGAGCTGGACGGGTTCTTTGCGGCATTGCATTGCTGTCCGGAGCTTGTGCTGCCGAGCGAATATTTGCCGGTAATTCTTGGTTCCGGGGACGCCCTCGATAACGCAGAGATTTTCCCAAACCTCGAAGCCGCGCAATTGTTTTTTGACTTGATCATGCATCACTGGAACGCGGTCGGGGACGCGTTCCGGTCGGGGGATTTTTTTATGCCTTTGCTGTTGGAAGATGACGACGGGAAATCATACGGCAACAATTGGGCCCTTGGCTTTCTGCGCGCGGCGGATATGCGCAAGGAATTGTGGCGGGAGATTCTCGACGACGAAAACAAGATGGGGTGGTTCGTGCCTATCTTTGCGCTCGTGCATGAGGACGATCCCGACCCCGAGTTGCGTTCCTACAAAGTGCCGGTGACGGATGAACTGAGGGAGAAGCTTCTGGCGGGTCTATCGGTGATGGTTACGGAGATGTACCGCCATTTCGCGCCTCACCGCGAGCGCTATGCCGCCGCCAAACGGGACCAAGCCCTGTTTGGGCGACAGAAGCTGAAGGCCGGAAAAATCGGGCGGAATGACCCGTGCTATTGCGGTTCCGGGAAGAAATATAAGAAATGCTGCGGCGCCATAAAAGTGAATTGATTAGAGCGATTGGGCGCCCGGCAAGCGTAGCGCTTAGCAGGCGAGGCGGGCACGGTTGAGGGAGAAGCCGTTGAGGGGGCCGAGGACGGTGACGGCGATGCGTTCGGGTTGGAAGAAGTCGCGGGCGAGGGACTGCACTTCGTCGCGGGTGACGGCTTCGATGGAGGCGAGAATTTCGTCGAGCGAATAGAAACGCTGGAAATAGAGCTCCTGGCGCGCTAGGTTGGACATCCGCGAGTTGGTGGACTCCAGCGAGAGCATCAGGGAACCTTTGAGATGGTTCTTGGCGCGGAGCAGTTCTTCGGAGGAGACCGGCGATTCCTTCATAGCCCGGAATTCTGCGACGGTAAGGTCGATAACCTTGTCGATGGTTTCCTTGGCCGTGCCCGCGTAGACAGTCAGCATCCCGGCATCGGAATAAGGCGTGATTTCGCTGAAGACGGCGTAGGCCAAGCCCTGCTTTTCGCGGATCTTCTGGAACAGCCGCGAGGACATACCGCCGCCCAGAAGATTATTCAACACGGCCACGCCAAAGCGGCGCTCGTGGGCCAGCGGCAGCGAAGGGACGCCGATGCACAGATGAACCTGCTCCAGATCGCGCTTGGTTTCGAGATGGATGGGAGCGCTGGTGGAAGGCGCGGGAGTTTTCTGTGGCGAGCCGATGGCCTGCAAGCGGCCAAATTCCTTTTCGGCCAGTTCGAGAACCTGCGGGTGGGTGATGTTGCCGGCCGCGGTGACGATGATGTGGTCCGGCGCGAACCAGTTCTGGAAGCGCCGGAGGAGGGCTTCGCGGTCAAAATTGCGCACGGTTTCCGGGGTGCCGAGGATGGGACGGCCGAGAGAGTGTTCCGGCCAGAAGCCGCGAGTGAAGATGTCGTGGAGCAGGTACTCGGGATTGTCCAGGTCCATCTTGATCTCTTCGAGAACGACCTGGCGTTCCTTGTTGACGTCGTCGGAATCGAGCTTGGGGCGCAGGACGAGGTCGGCGAGAACGTCGAAGGCGATGGGCAGATGCTCGTCGAGCACCTTGGCGTTGAAGCAGATTTGCTCCTTGGAGGTGAAAGCATCCAGCATGCCGCCGACGGAATCCATTTCACGGGCGATATCTTCGGCGGAACGGCGGTCGGTGCCTTTGAAGACCATGTGCTCCAGGAAATGGGCGAGGCCATTTTCGGCGGGGACTTCGCGGCGGGAACCATTGCGGACCCAGATGCCGACGGAGACGGAGCGAACGTGTTGCATGGTCTCGGTAATGACAGTGAGGCCGTTGGGAAGAACGTGGCGCTGGATGTCGCGGACGTTGGAGACCATGAAAGTATTGTGGCACACGGGGGAGGCAATTGCCATGAAAGCAGGGCGTACCACGATTCCGGGAAGGAGCGATTGACGCCTTACCGGCGCTGATATAAAGTCACACAGAATCAATCACATACAAGCGAGGCCATCCATGCCCAACCTGGACCTACCGATTCACGCAACTCAATTACCGCGAGTCACCACCGCAGACGGGGTGCCGCTCCGGGAAGATGTGCTTTTCACAAACGAGAAGGGCGAACCCGATGAGCGGCGCAAGAGGCGGGCGCTAGGGGCGCTGTCCAGCCTGAGGGAAATACTCCCCAGCCTGCTGGAAAAGGACGAGACGGTGCTCTATGTTGTGAAAACCTGCCAGGCACCCATGGGAAGCCTCGAGCAGTTTTTGCTGGGATGGAACGCCTATCGCGTCTCGGCCACGCGGCTCGTGTTCACCAACCTGCGGTTGCTGCATTTTGGCATGGAGTCGGATAAAAAATGGAGGCGGACGGTTAAGGCTGTCCGTTGGGGCGACATCACGGAAGCGAAAGTAAAGGGCTGGCTGAATCGAATGCTCCAGCTTCGCTATGCCAACGGAACAAAGGAAGCCTATTGGCGGTTGCAAAGAAAAGACAGCCTGAAAATCAAAGCGGTGCTCGATGCAGTGATCCCACAAAGCCGTGGACAGGCAACGCCAGCGCAGGGGTTCCAATCCATCTGCCCGGACTGCCGTGCAATGCTGACGGCTGGCAAGTACGAATGTGCATCGTGCGGGTTGAGGTTCAAGGATGAGAAGACACTGCTGAAGCGAACGATTCTGATTCCGGGCGGCGGGTACATGTACGCTTCAATGACTTTGCTCGGCGTATTGGACTTTTTCACCGAAGGACTTTTCACCGTTGTTGCGATCTTTTCGCTCCTAATGGCGATCGGAATTGTCGCTCCAGAAAGAGACGCCGACGGGCGCGTAATGCAATCAGGAGAGACGCTGACTGTTGCTCTGTTTTGTCTGCTACTGGTGGGAACTCATAAGGCGCTGGAATATGTGCATGGCCGAAGAGCGATTCGGACATTTCTCCCTTGGAAGAAACGCGGCGAAGCTTGATGCCGCCGGTTTCCGGGAAGCTTGAGTTACGGCTGCCCGAGGCACCAGCAGGAAGAAGGTCGCCCGGGGTGAGAAAATGGTTCGAGGGGCGCAGCGGAATCATGGAACTGCTGGGAAAATCGCTGGAGGAATTGCGGGCGTACTGCAAGAGCCTCGGGGAGCCCGAGTATCGCGGCGGGCAGATTTACCATGCGTTATATGCGGAGCGGAAATTCGACTTCGCGGGGATGACGAATCTGCCGGGGTCGCTGCGGGAAAAGCTGGCACGCGAGGCTAGCATCACTTTGCCGGAGGTGCGGCGGAGGTATTTCTCGAAGGATGGTTCGGTGCGGTATTTGCTTGGGATCGGAGAAGAGGGAAAAGGCTCTAGCGCAGAGGACGCAGAGTTCACAGAGAAGAGCAGACAGACTCGGCAGAAGCCCGCGGCGGTGGAAGCGGTGTTCATGCCGGGCGAAGGGCGGCAGACGATTTGTATTTCGACGCAGGCGGGTTGCGCGGTGGATTGCCAGTTTTGCTTGACGGCGCAGCTTGGGCTGATCCGCAACTTGACGGCGGGAGAGATTGTGGGACAGGTGCTGGTGCCGCTGCAGGAAATGGGCGAGGCTCCAGAAAAGAATTCAGGCGCGGCGACAAACGACGCGACAGACGATGCAGATGAAGGCGGATTGGCGGGACGGACGAATGTGGTGTTAATGGGGCAGGGAGAGCCGCTGCTGAATTTCGAGAATGTGATGGTGGCGCTGCGGATACTGCTGGATAAAGAGGGCGTGGGGCTATCGCCGAAACATGTGACGCTTTCGACGAGCGGCATCGTGCCGGGGATGGAGCGGCTGGCGAAAGAAGAGGTGCGGCCGAAGCTGGCGATTTCGCTGAATGCGTCGAATGATGAGCAGCGCGACGCGCTGATGCCCATCAACCGCAAGTATCCGCTGAAAGTGCTGATGGAGGCGTGCCGGGAATATCCGCTGCGGAATTGGGAGCATTTGACGTTTGAATACGTGATGCTGGGTGGCGTGAATGATGCGGCCGAAGATGCGCGGCGCGTGGCGCGATTGCTTGCGCCGCTGAAGAGCGTGAAAGTGAATTTAATTCCGTGGAACCCGGGGGAATTGCCCTACAAGGAATCGAACGAGGAAACGATTGAGGCGTTCCGGCGGATTCTGACGGAGCGCGGCGTGCCGGCGTTTGTGAGGTATTCGCGCGGGCGCGACGTGATGGCGGCTTGCGGGCAGTTGGCGTTGCTCGAGGTCAAGAATTCTCCGCTCGCAGTCCTTCCTTGAAGAGAGTTTCTTTTCTTACCCGCGAATTCCAATCACCGACAGGAGACGTCCGGTGAGGACGCCTTCGCGACGGTGGCTGAAGAATAGATCGGTGCGGCAGGCGGTGCAAAGGCCGCTGGGGAAGATGTTTTGCGGGCGGAGGCCGACGGCGAGGAGTTGCGCGCGATTGGCTTTGGGGAGATCGAGGTGGACATTCCGCGGCGGGGGCTGATGGCCCGGGGGCATCATGCTGAGCCACTGCAACGGATTGGGCTCATCGCCGGTGCGCGGCTCATCGAAAAAGCCGGAGGCATCGGCAAATTGCGCATTGAATTTGGTGACGAAATCCGCGCCGACTTCGTAGCAGCAGGGGCCGATGGAAGGGCCGAGAGCGGCAAGGAGATCAGAGGGCTTGCTGCCAAATTCAAGGCGCAGGCGGCCCACGGCCTTTTCGGCGATACGGGCGAGCGTGCCCTTCCAACCCGCATGAATGGCGGCGACGGCGCGCTTTTTGGGATCGACGAGAAGGATTGGAACGCAATCGGCGGTTTGCACGGCGAGAAGCAGGCCGGGACGATTCGTGGCGGAGGCGTCGCCTTTGCACGAGTGGCTAGGCGAGGCGGAGAAAAGGTGAATCACGTCGGAGTGGATTTGCTTGAGCGGTGCGAGCGTGAAACATTCGGCGCCGAGCGCGGCTTGCAGGAGGCGGCGGTTTTCAGCGACATTTTCGTGCGTATCCCATTCCATGAAGCCGAGATTGAGCACCGGTTGGCCACCGAGAAGGCTGACGCCGCCGGGCCGCGTGCTGAATCCGTGGACGAGCCAAGGGAGTTTACGGAGAGGCGTGAGCTGCAGGATTTGCAGGCCGCGAGAACAGTGCATTACCCAGGGCGTCGAAAGACGCAAAGGGCGCGGGGTAGCGCGTTTGCGGATTGAGGGCTTTCTCGCGGATGTTTTCCGTGGCGGCATGCTCCTGACAGTATAATCGGGTCGAGGATGGGGAGTTGAATGATCGTTGGACTGGGCATTGATGTGGCGGAAGTAAAGCGCATCCAGGCGGTGATTGAGGCGCAGCGGGGGAGGTTTCTGCGGCGCGTGTACACAAAGGATGAGGTTGCTTACTGCGAGCAGTTCAAGAACAAGTACGAGCGGTATGCGGGACGCTTCGCGGTGAAAGAGGCCGCGATGAAAGCGCTGGGGACGGGCTGGAGCCGCGGCGTGCGCTGGGTAGACGTGGAGGTGGTGCGTCAGAAGGGCGGACGGCCCACATTGGCCTTGAAAGGCGAGGCAAAAAAGATTGCCGATGGGCTCGGTGTGAAGAATATTGCCGTGAGCATTACGCACACGGCGGAGCAGGCGTTCGCGCAGGTGGTTTTCGAGGGATAGTTGGCCGCAGGAAGAACTAGTGCCGTCAGGCGCTGGCGAATTCAGAAAAGCATTTCAGAGACGAGTGGCTGGGAATCATGCCGGGGTGCGGTGAGAGAAAAGCCGCAGGGCTCGCGGACTCGCCCGGCGCTACAGCAGTAGCCGATCTGAAGATCGGCCACTACATACTCAAGAGAAAGGCACCCACCCGAGTCGCGGCCGCCACATCCTCCTGAGAAAGTCACTCGCGCGAAATTGCTTACGGCGTAAAAGCGGCGGCCCTTGGAAGCTCAGGGTAAACAAGCCGCCGCACTCCAAAATGCGGGGAGTTATTTCACTAGCAGGAAAGGGCCGAGGGCGAGGGCGTCGATGCCGGCGCAATAGAAGCTGCGGACGGCGCCGCGGGGGTCGGTGACCAAGGGCTCGCCGAAAAGGTTGAACGAAGTGTTGACGAGAATGGGCGCGGGTGCGGATTCGCCGAATTTGTGCAGCAGCTTCCAGAAGACGGGATTGGCGTGCTGTTCGACGGTGTGGACGCGCACCAGGTTTCCGTGGAAGGCGAAACGTTCGAGGCCGCCGACGGGATTGATAAGCGTGGCCAGCGAAGTCATGAAGCGGCAATTCGGCGAAGCGTCGAAATACTCGGAGGCGCGTTCGGCGGGAACGGAAAGCGCGAAGGGATGGAATTCCTCGCGATGCTTGATGTATTCGTTGACGTTTTCGATGACGTATTCGGAAAAAGGCGAGGCGAGCAGGCTGCGGTTTCCAAGAGCGCGGTGGCCGAATTCCGTGCGGCCCTGGCACCAGGCGACGATTTTGTCGCGCAGGAGGAGGCGCGCGGATTCCTCAACGGTTTGCTCTTCGCCGGGAAGATAGCGGTATACGATTTTGCAGTTGTCGAGAACGGTTTTCATTTCCTGGGGGCTAGCGTGCAGGCCAACCGCAAGGCTGGAGAGCGGCGCACGCCCGGAGTGCCCGATGATTTTCTTGCGGGAAAGATAGGCGGCGCCGAGGGCCGTGCCGGCATTGCCGGAGACGGGTTGCACGTAGACGCGCTCGAAGGGGCCGCGGGCTTCGAGGGCGTGGACCAGAAGAACATTCAGGAAAATGCCGCCGGCCAGGCAGAGCGAGCGGGCGTTGGTGCGCTCGGCGAAATTGCCGGCAAGCTGCAGGACAACTTCCTCGAGGAAGTCCTGGGCGCTGCGGGCGAGATTGGCGCGCACGACGGGGCCCGGGGGATGGCTGCGCGAGGAAAACCCAAGTTCGCGATAAAACTGCGGAGAAAAAACGCCACGATGGTCGGGACCCGAGGCAAAGTAGCGGCGGTTTAACGCGGGCGCGCCGGCGGGTTTCCAGGTAAAGAGCTTGCGGAAAGCAGGGAGAAATTCCGGCTCGCCATCCTTGCTGAGCCATTGCAACTTGTGTTCATCGCGGCGCGAGCGGAGACCGGCAAGCTCCGTGACGCGCGAATAGAACCAGCCAAGTGAATCGGGAAACTTCAGGGAATGCAGCGGCTCAATTTCGTCGCCATCGCCGAGAGCGAGAAGACCCGACTGCGAATGAGCGCCCTGATCGAGAGTGAGAATGAGGGCGCGATCGAATCCCGAGGTGTAGTAGGCGCTGGCCGCGTGGCAAAGATGGTGATCGAAGCGCGAGAGCCGCGGGCCACCGCGGAGAAGCGGCTGGAGAAGATCCTCGAAGGCGGAGCGCGGGGCGCGCTTGCGGCGGGAGCGCGAATGCGCGAGCGGCGCGCTGCGATCGGCGAGAGCGATGGCGCGGCAGTCCGCCGGCTTCAGTTGATTTTCGTGCAGGCAACGAGCCAGGGCGAGACGCGGGATTTCGAGAGCGTCCTGCAGGCGATTGAGCTTCTCTTCCTCGATGGCGAAGAGAATGGATTTTTCGTCAAGAAGCGCGACCGCGGAGCCCCGGCCGATGGTGGAGATGCCAAGTATGCGCATGAGATTGGGTCAGCCCGCTTCCGAAGCGGCAAGGACCGGCTCGAGCGGCAAAGCACAAAGATTTTTGCCTTTGGTGTGGGTGATGGAAGCCGTCAAGAGTTGGTTGGGCGGCAAGGTGAGCGGGAGCTGGACAGAGAGATAATTTTCGGAGAGCGCGGGCGTCCAGGAAGGATCGTCTTCGGGATCGCGTCGCAAAGTAAGGACACGAAGGGTGCGGCCGATTTGCGAGGCGCGAAACTCGGCGGATTTGGTTTCCGCGAGGGCGCGCAATTCGCGCGCGCGGCGTTTGATGACGCCGCCGGGAACCTGATTGGGCAGAGCAGCCGCTTTTGTGCCGGGGCGCGGGGAATACGAGAAGACGTGCAAGTAGGTGAAGGCGCGCTGTTCAATGAAACGCAGCGTGGCGGCGTGGTCGGCTTCGGTCTCGCCGGGGAAACCGGTGATGACGTCGGCGCCGATGGCAGCAGGGGGAAGACGTTCGTGAATGAGTTCGACGCGGCGGGCGTAGTGTTCGGCGCGGTACCAGCGATGCATGGCCGTGAGGATGCGGTCCGAAGCGGATTGCAGGGGCATGTGGAAGTGGGGCGCGAGGCGGCCGGTGGAGGCGATGAGATCGATGAGGGAGAGGCTGACGTCGAGCGGCTCGATGGAGCTGACGCGGACGCGTTCGACGGGAGTTTCATCGAGAATGCGGTGCAGGAGATCGAGGAATGCAACGCGTGGCGAAAGATCGCGGCCGTAGGCGCCCAGGTTGATGCCGCTGAGAACGATTTCGCGATAGCCGGAATCGGCGAAGCGCTGAACTTCCGCGACAACTTTTTCCGGAGGCAGGCTGCGGGATTTCCCGCGAACAAAGGGGATCACGCAAAAGGAGCAGCGAGCGTTGCAGCCGTCCTGGATTTTCAGCGTGGGGCGCGTGTGATTCCCTTCCCCGCCGAGCACGGGGGCGACGAGGACTTCGGAGAGATCGAAGATGTCGCCGGTGAGGATTTTTGCGATTTCGTGCGAGCCGCTTACTTGCGGCAATCCTGCCAAATGGGGCGCAGCGTGCTGCTCCCCTGCGCGTGGTATTAGGGCAATGGACCGGAGAAGATTGGGGATTTGCGGCTTGTGGGAATTGCCGACGACGAAGGAGACTCCTGGGAGAGCCGCAAGCTCTTCGGGGGCGCGCTGGGCATAGCAGCCGGTGACGATGATGCGCGTGGCGGAATTAGCGGCGTGGAGTTTGCGGATGGCGTCGCGCGCCTGGGTGTCGGCGGCAGCGGTGACGGTACAGGTGTTCAGCACGACGACGTCGGCCGCGTGGGCGCCCGAAACGAGTTGGCAGCCTTGTTCGCGCAATTGGCGCTCGATGGCGGCGCCATCGGCTTGCGTTGCGCGGCAGCCAAATTGTTCGATGTAAAACGTGGGCATGGTCGAGAGACTGGCGAATCCTATTTAACCACAGAGGGGAGTTCCGGCGAAGGACGCCCTGCGCCGCCAGACGGCGATCGCTCGGCGAGAGAGAACTTTACGGAGGGAGAAGGCAACCTTACAATAGGGACAAATCCATGGCACACCCCCGACGGAACCCCGCAGCGATGTTGGATGCAAAGCTTTCGGTAGTGATCCCCGTGTACAACGAGAAGAATACGGTTTGCGAAATCCTGCGCCGCGTCCTGGAAACGGAAATGCGCAAGGAAATCGTGGTGGTGGACGACTGCTCCAAAGACGGCACGCGCGAATTCCTGCAGGGTTTGGCGGAGTTGCAGGAAAAAGGGGAAAGCCAAGCGGCCTCGACGGATGGGGGCGATCCCATTGAGCTGCAAGACATGCGGTTTTTATTCCAAGGAACCAATCAGGGGAAGGGCGCGGCATTGCGCCGGGGATTTGCGGTAGCCACGGGCGATATTGTGCTGGTGCAGGATGCCGACCTGGAATATGACCCGCGGGACTATCCGAAATTGCTGGAACCGATTCTGGATGGGAGGGCGGACGTGGTGTTTGGTTCACGGTTCCTGGGCGGGCCGCAGCGCGTGCATTACTTCTGGCACTATTTGGCGAATAAATTCCTGACGCTGCTTTCGGACGTGTTCACGAACCTGAAGCTGACGGACATGGAGACCTGTTATAAGGTGTTCCGCCGCGAGGTGCTGAAGGGAATACAGGTGAAATCCGACCGCTTCGGATTTGAGCCGGAGATCACGGCGAAAGTGGCCAAAGGCAAATGGCGCATTTATGAAGTGCCCATCAGTTATGCCGGACGCACGTACGAAGAGGGAAAGAAGATTACGTGGAAGGATGGGGTGCAGGCGTTGTGGTGCATCATCCGGTATAAGGTGGGGGATTGAGATTGGACAAGCGTTAAGAGCGAAGAACGGAAAAGCGGATTAGACCTTGTCGAGATGGGGTCCAGCGTGCTGGACCCCTATAAGGACGAAAATTGAACGTTGGTTAGGCCTGGGCCATGCGGCGCTGGAAGGTCAGCAGGATCAGGTCCGCACGGCGGCGCACCCCAAACTTGCTCAGAAGATTCGAGACGTGGAACTTGACGGTGCGCTCGGCAATGTTGAGCTTGCTGGCGATTTCCTTATTGGAGAGATTTTCCAGCAAGGAATCTAGGACTTCCTGCTCGCGGCGGCTGAGATTGGTGACGGTATCGGTCTTGAGGCGGCGCCCCTGGCTGGTAAGGATGGAATCCACGAAACCAGAAAGCACGGAGCGCGGCACCCAGAAACCGCCATTGGAGACGAGCGGAAGGGCGCGGGAAAGCTGGTCGCGGGCTTCGGCGTAGGTGAGAATGCCCTTCACGCCGAGACGGAGCAAGGAATAAGCGTTGGCCTCGTTGACAGAATCCCCAACAACAATCAGGCGGGCATCGGCGTAGCGCTCGAGGATGTTGGTGAGGAGCGCCCCGGTAGCCTGACGCGCGGCGTGCGCATCAATGACGTAGACCTGAGCCTTAGGAGGTTCGAGGTTGCGCAGGTCGGGAGCCAGAGTGGATTCAAGCTGCTTGGCAATCACCTTGAACTGCGAGGCCTTGCCGAGCAGGCGTTCAAATTCGCTGAGCACCAGGGGGTGCGGCGAGAGCAGACAGACAGTGAGTTTCGGGGACATACGTTTATTGGCCACTGTACTTGAGGGTAGAGAAAGCTGAGCCATGGGGCAAGGGCCTTGGGGACAGATGTTCACGAGTCGTCAATGACATATTCGGGGCATTTTCAAAGGATTAGGGCAAGGGGGCCGCGAGGCTGACGTTAATGCCAGGTCGAGAGGGGCGGACGGGCGAAAAGGGTACGGTTCTGGGGCAAGGGCAAGTAAAATAAAAGGATACCCCGAGCAGCCAAACGTCACAGAAAAGGTGCCGGGCGAGGTATCGAAGGATCGCATGAGGAACCTGAAGGAATCCGAGAACGCTTTGCGGGAGCTGCTGGCGGAACGCATCCTGGTGCTGGATGGCGCGATGGGCACGATGCTGCAGCAACGCAACCTGACGGCGGCGGACTTTGGCGGCGCGGCTTTGGAAGGGTGCAACGAGAACCTGGTGCGGACGCGGCCAGATGTGGTGCTGGACATTCACCGGAAATATTTCGAGGCAGGAGCGGACATTGTCGAGACGAACAGCTTCGGCGGAACGCCGCTGGTGCTGGCGGAGTACGGACTGCAGGTGGACGCGCACGCATTGAACAAGTGGGCTGCGGTACTGGCGCGGCAAGCGGCGGAAGATTTTTCGGCGCCCGGGAAGCCGCGGTTTGTAGCCGGATCGATGGGGCCAACGACCAAGGCGATCACGGTGACGGGCGGCGTGACGTTTGAGGGGCTGCGGGATTCGTATTTCGTGCAAGCCAAGGGATTGATCGAAGGCGGCGCGGATTTGTTGCTGGTGGAAACGTGCCAGGACACGCGAAACATCAAGGCGGCGATTTTGGCGATCCAGAAATTGTCGCGGGAGATTGGGGAGGCAATTCCGTTCATCGTTTCGGTGACGATTGAGCCGATGGGGACGATGCTGGCCGGGCAAACCGTGGAAGCGATGTGGGTTTCGCTGCGGCACGCGCACCCGCTGGCGTTTGGGATGAACTGCGCGACCGGGCCGGAATTCATGACCGACCACATACGGACGCTGAGCGCGCTGACGAGCGAGTTCGTGTCCTGCTATCCGAACGCGGGGCTGCCGGATGAAGAGGGGAAATACGGGGAGACGCCGACGACGCTGGCGGCGCAACTGGAAAAGTTCGTGGATCACGGTTGGCTGAACCTGGTGGGCGGCTGCTGTGGCACGACCGAGAAGCACATCCGGGCGCTGGCGCAGATGGTGGAGGGCAAGAGACCGAGGGTGCGGCCGGCGGATTCGCATCGGGCCATCTATTCGGGGATCGAGACGATCGAAGCGGATGAGCAGACACGGCCTCTACTGGTGGGCGAGCGGACGAACGTGATCGGGTCGCGGCTGTTCAAGAACCTGGTGGCGGAAGAGAAGTGGGAAGAGGCAACGGAGATCGGGCGGCGCCAGGTGAAGGGCGGCGCGCACATCGTGGATGTGTGCCTGCAGAGCACGGAGCGGGATGAGAAGAAGGATATTCCGCCGTTCTACGAAAAGCTGATTCGCAAGATCAAGACGCCGATCATGATTGACACGACGGACCCGGCGGCGGTGGAACTCGCGCTGACGTATTGCCAGGGCAAAGCGATTATTAATTCGATCAATCTGGAGGATGGCGAGGAAAAATTCGAGAAGGTGGTGCCGATCGCGCACGATTTTGGCGCCGCGATTGTGGTGGGCTGCATTGACGAGGACCCGAAACAGGCGCAGGCGTTCACGCGGGAACGAAAGCTGGCGATTGCGCAACGGTCGTACGAATTGCTGACGAACAAGTATGGGATGGCGCCAGAGGATATTGTGTTCGACCCGCTGGTGTTTCCGTGCGCGACGGGCGACAAGAACTATATCGGCGGCGCGGTGGAAACGATGGAGGGAATCCGGCTGATCAAGCAGGCGTTGCCGGATACGCGGACGATTCTGGGAATTTCCAACGTGTCGTTCGGGCTGCCGGCAGGCGCGCGCGAGGTGGTGAATTCGGTATTTCTGTACTACTGCACGAAGGCCGGGCTGGATTTGGCGATTGTGAACACGGAGAAGCTGGAGCGGTTCGCTTCGATTCCGGAGCACGAAAGGCGGCTGGCGGAGAACCTGCTGTTCCAGCACGCGCCGAACGAAGTGCCCGCGGGGCATCCGCGGAGCGAATTGTTATGGAACGCGCCAGCGGATTGGCGGGAACAGAGCAAGGAGCAGAAGGCGGCGCTGAACCAGTTTCACATCGCGGCGATCACGGAGCATTTCCGCACGACGAAAAAGAAAGAGAAGTTGAAGGCGGAAGATGTGCCGCTGGACACGCGGCTGGCGAACTACATTATTGAAGGGACGCGCGACGGATTGGTGGAAGATTTGGAGCGGAAACGGGCGGAGGGCACGGCACCACTGGACATCATCAACGGGCCGCTGATGGAGGGGATGTCCGAGGTGGGGCGGCTGTTCAACGCGAATGAATTGATTGTGGCGGAGGTGCTACAGTCGGCGGAAGCGATGAAGGCGGCGGTGAGCCACCTGGAACAGTTCATGGAGAAGGCGGACACCGCGAAGCGCGGCAAGGTGGTCCTGGCGACGGTGAAGGGGGATGTACACGACATCGGAAAAAACCTGGTGGAAATTATTTTGAAGAATAATGGGTTCGACGTGGTGAACCTGGGGATCAAGGTGCCGCCGGAAGAGCTGATCAAGGCGTTCCAGGCGCACAAGCCGGACGCGATCGGATTGTCTGGACTGCTCGTGAAGAGCGCGCAGCAGATGGTGATTACGGCGAATGATTTGAAGGAAGCGGGGATCGGGGTGCCGCTGCTGGTGGGTGGAGCCGCGCTGAGCGCGAAATTCACGCAGCAGAAGATTGCGCCAAGTTATGGCGGCGCGGTGTGCTACGCGAAGGACGCGATGACGGGATTGCGGCTGATGAATGAGCTGATGGACCCGGCGACGCGGGCGCGGGTGTTGAGCGAGCACGCAATCTCCGGAAACGGCGTGAGCGTGACGACGACGGTGAAGATTGCGGAGAAACCGGCGGTGACGCGCTCGCCTAAGGTGCGGACGGATCTGCCGATCCCGAAGGTGGGCTACCTGGACCGGAAGGTGCGGCTGGTGCCGGATTTGCGCGAAGTGTGGAGCTACGTCAATCCGTACATGCTCTATGGAAGGCACATGGGGTACCGCGGGGATTTCGAGAAACATTTGGCGGCGCGGGAAGCCAAGGCGGTGGAGTTGTTTAGCGAGATGGAAGAAGTGAAGCGCGAAGCCGCGACGTTCATGAAGGTGCGTGCAGTGTGGCAGTTTTTTGAGGCGGAAGCGGAGGGCGAGGCGCTGCACCTGTTTGCGCCGGGCGGCGCGGAGCCGGTGCTCACGTGGAAATTCCGGCGACAGAAGATTGGCGATCAACTGTGCTTGAGCGATTATGTGCTGCCCGCGCGGGATGGGCAGCGGGATCATGTGGCGGTGTTTGTGGTGACGGCGGGCGAGGGCGTGCGGGAACGCGCGGAGAAGGCCAAGCACGACGGATATTATTTCAAGTCACATGGATTGCAGGCGCTGGCGATCGAGACGGCGGAGGGCTGCGCGGAATGGCTGCACCGGCGCATCCGCGAGGATTGGGGATTCCCCGATCCGGCGGAGATGACCATGGCGCAGCGGTTCACGTCGCGCTATCGCGGGAAACGATACAGCTTTGGGTATCCGGCGTGCCCGGAATTGGAGTACCAGGCGGGGATCTGGAGTTTGCTGCGACCGGAAGAGATCGGCGTGGAGTTGACGGAAGGATTCATGATGGACCCGGAGGCAAGCGTAAGCGCGCTGGTGTTTCAGCATCCGGATTGCGCGTATTTCAGCGTGGGGGACGAGGCAGAAGCGGGTTGAGGGAGACTCCCCCGCTCACCTACACAATTGAGCACGCAACCAATACACATCTTCTGGAACAGTGACAGGGGTATCGTCGAGTTGTGTCTGCGCGCTCGTTGCTCGGGAGACGGAGCGATAGAGTTTACTCGGAAGATGCTCCCCTCCCCCCTGTTTTTTGAATCTGTTGATTCTAAGGGAGGTTAGGGTACGAATAAGTTCTTTTGTTTTGTATCAGATTACAAGTGTTGAATCTAAAGGCATTTAACATGGGCTGCTGGACGGTTCAAACGCCGATCGGATCAGTCGGCGTGGAGGATAAGTGCACCTAGGTGTTGCCGGTGGCCTTGGATTTGGCTTTGTTGGTGGCGATGGGGGCAGGTGCGGGAGAACTCGGTGTGTTTTCGGAGAGGGGGCCGGTACCAGCATCGGTATGGGCGTCGGAATTGATGGCAGGAGGGGTGTCGGCACTGTCAGTGGCATCGTCATCGTCAGGAAAGGATTGGAGGATGGCGTTCTGCCAGGAATCTTGGTCGAAGGCTTCCTGGAATTCTTGTTTGGCGTGGATGTGGGTTTGAAGCATGAGCTGCCCGAGATAGGCGAGGGTGGCAGCAGTTTTGGGTTTGATATAACCCTGAGCGGTCGCGCAGAAAAGGGTGGCGAAAGTGTTGCTGAGGTCACAGGCGGTAACAAAGTCGGTGTTGAGAAATTTGGCGATTTGGTTTCCGGCGCGCTCCGCTTTCACCTGCTTTTGGAATTTAAGGGCGTGGAAATAACAGAGATCGGGCTCCGTGAAGTAGCTGGGCATTCTGCAACGGCGCCCGTCGCTAAATGTGAAGGTACAGACCAATTCGCGAGCATTGGAGGGATCGTTCGGCATAGGGAACTCCAGAAAAGAAATTAGATTTTGGATGTAGGAGTAAACCCGCGAAGGAAAGACCGCGGGGCGCACTTTTCTACGGGAAAGAGTATGGCAGACAATTATTAGATTGTCAAGGTAATTGTTGGGAATAATTTCACCAAATAGGGCACCGAGGGCACAGAGGTAAAGAGAAAAAGCAGATTCCTCCCCTTCGGTCGGGATAACAATTCTGAGGGGGCGGTCATGGGGAGGACGTACCGCACCTACGGCGCTAGGAATCGTTGCGCGCCGTGCACCCAGGGCTTACGCCCTGGGCTAACGTGTTTCACGCCTACGGCGCTGGACCAGGATAGTGCCAGCGGCCAGCGTCAGGCGGCAGTCTAGCCACGATCCCTCCGCTCCGGCCCGCAAACTACGCGGGCCTCCGGTCGGGATGACAAAGGGGGCGGGCCAGGCGGAGATGAACTGCAACCTATGGACTGGATTGCAGTTGCAAAAGCGGCGGCAAGCCGCCGCACTCCAAACTGGGCCGGGCCGGGGCGAGCCAGGCGCAGGTGGGGGGTGGGTGGATTGGCGCAGGGTGGGGTGGGGGGTTGGGTCGCTATTCTCAGGAGGGGCGGCTGGGGTGGGCAATTTTCTTCCAATGGCTTCCATAAGTCTTTTATATACAGACTATTACTTTTGCGACATGGAGGGGCTGGGTGGCTTTTGGCTTGCAGGCTTTGAGCCTGTAATAGGTGTGCTTCAGCGCCCGGGCCTTCCTTACCAAATGGTCCCTTGGGATTCCTCACCGGAGGTGATTTTATGCAACAGCGAATTGTGATTCTAGGAGCAGCAGGCCGCGATTTTCATAATTTCAACGTGTGTTACCGGGAGGATCCCTGGAGCCGCGTAGTGGCGTTTACGGCAACACAAATACCGGACATAGCGGGAAGGAACTACCCGAAGGAATTGGCCGGGCCGCTGTATCCGGACGGAATACCAATTGTGCCGGAGGAAGAGCTGGAGCGGTTGATTCGGGACGAGAAGGTGAACGTGGCGGTATTTTCGTACAGCGACGTATCGCACGTGAAGGTGATGAACCTGGCGTCGCGGGCGCTGGCCGCAGGAGCGGATTTTCAGATGTTGAGCGCGGAGCGCACGATGCTGCCGGCGACGGTGCCGGTGGTGTCGGTTTGCGCGACGCGGACGGGGTGCGGGAAGAGCCCGGTATCGAGGCGCGTGGCGGAACTGTTGAAAGAGGCGGGGCTGAAAACGGTAGCGATCCGGCATCCGATGCCGTACGGAAATTTGCGGAAGCAGCGGGTGCAGCGATTCGCGGAAGTGGCGGACCTGGACCGCGAGCAATGCACGATCGAAGAGAGAGAAGAGTACGAGCCGCACGTGCAGAGCGGAACGATTGTGTATGCCGGAGTGGATTACGCGGCGATCGTGGCGGAAGCGGAGAAGGAAGCGGACGTGATTATCTGGGACGGCGGGAACAACGATACGCCGTTTGTGTTTCCGGACCTGGAGATCGTGGTGACGGACCCGCACCGCGCGGGGCATGAAGTGCTGTACCACCCGGGCGAAGTGAACCTGCTGCGGGCAAACGTGGTGGTGATCAACAAGGTGGATTCGGCGAGGCCGGAGGCGGTGGAGATCGTGCGGCAAAACGTGCGGCAGCGGAATCCAAAGGCGGAGATCATCGAGGCGGAATCGCTGGTGAAGGTGGAAGGGGCGGAGAAGCTGCGCGGCGCGCGCGTGCTGGTGATTGAGGACGGGCCATCGCTGACGCACGGCGAGATGGCGCTGGGCGCGGGCGTCATCGGCGCGCAGAGAGCGGGAGCAACGCTGGTGGATCCGCGGCCGTACGCGGTGGGAAGCATTCGCGACACGTTCGTGAAGTTCCCGCACGTGGGGGCGCTGTTGCCGGCGATGGGCTACAGCGAGAAACAACTGGAGGACCTGCAGGAAACGATCCGGCGGACACCGTGCGATTATGTGCTGATCGCAACGCCCATCGATTTGCGGCACGTGGTGGCGATCGGGCAGCCGTCGCTGCGGTTGACGTATGAAGTGGCGGAACGCGGAAAGCCGACGCTGGCCGAAGTGATGCGGCGATTCGTGCAGAAGGAAGTGGAAGTGAAGGTGGGATGAGAGGAGACGCCAATGTACCGCAAACGTCTGGGCGCCATGCCGACAATAACGCCGTGGCATCTGAAGCCCGCACTGGGAGCGCATAAGAGGGATTTCCTGTCGTTGCACGACATCACGATTTCGGAAATGGAAGGGCTGCTGAAGCTGGCGGCGGAAGTAAAAGCGCATCCCAAAGGATTTGCCACGGTGTTGCAGGGAAAGATGGCGGCACTGATATTCGAGAAGCCATCGCTGCGAACGCGGGTGACGTTTGAAGTGGGGTTCGAACAACTGGGCGGCCACGCAGTGTACCTGGCGCCGGGAGATATCGGGTTGGGGAAACGCGAGAGCGTGGGCGACGTGGCGCGGAATCTTTCACGGTGGGTGGACGTAATGATCGTGCGCACGTTTTCGCAGCAGTTGCTGGAAGAGATGGCGCACGAAGCACGCGTGCCGATCATCAACGCGTTGACGGACCTGCTGCACCCGTGCCAGGCCGTGGCGGACCTGCTGACGATTCGGGAAGCCAAGGGCGAATTGAAGGGACTGCACCTGGTGTACGTGGGAGACGGAAACAACGTGGCGCTGTCCCTGGCGCACGCAGCGGGGAAAGTGGGCATGAACTTCACGATGGTGTGCCCGTTGGGGTACGAGCCGAATGCAGATGTGCTGATGGAGGCGCGGGCGGACGCTTCGAGCACCGGGGCGGAGATTCGCGTGGTGCAAGACGCCAAGGAAGTGATGGGAACGGCGGACGCGGTGTACACGGATGTGTGGACAAGCATGGGGCAGGAAAAGGAGAGCGAAGAGCGGCGGCGGAATTTTGCGGGGTATCAGGTGAACGAAAACCTGATGGACCTGGCACCGGCGGACGCGCTGTTCATGCATTGCCTGCCGGCACATCGCGGAGAGGAAGTGACGGACGAGGTGGTGGACGGGTTACAGTCGGTGGTGCTGGAACAGGCGGAGAACCGGCTGCACGCGCACAAGGCGATTTTGCTGGCGTTGATGGCGGGACAGGAAGAGGAGCAAGGGAAGAAGGGATAGATGGAGGCTAGGGAGGTTGTAGGACAAAAGAGTTTCTTCAGGGGCTAAAGCCCACTTTCAGCGGGGGCTTTACGCCGGGGCTGAAGCCCCGGCCTCCTAAAGAAGACGGGATGTTGTGGCCTGGGGGCTGAAGAAAGGCGCCCGCCTCAGAAGGCGGCCGCTACACAGGCTAGCGTAACCCAAGAGCACAGTCAGGAGTGACTGTGCCACTAAAAAGGCCTGCGTGAGTAGTTAGTGGCAAGAGATTTGAAGGATGCGGAAAAGGCGATGAATCCGATTGCGGTGATTGCGATTGGCGGGAACTCGCTGACGCGGGAAAACGAGCGCGGCACGTTTGAGGAGCAGCAGGCGCACGCGAGGGAAACATGTGAAGGAATTGGCGCGGTGCTGCAGAAGGGCTACCGCGTGGTGGTGACACACGGGAACGGCCCGCAGGTGGGCGAAGCGCTGCTGCGATCAGAGAGGGCGCAGGGAGCGGGGACGCCACAGCATCTAGACGTTTGCGGGGCCGAGACCGAAGGAGCGATGGGCTACCTGCTGCAGCAGACGCTGGACAACACGCTGTATGAAAAAGGCATGCCGCAAAAAGTGGTGAGCCTGATCACGCAGGTGATTGTGGATGCGGATGATCCGGCGTTTCTGCGGCCGGACAAGCCGATCGGCCCGTTCTACCAGAGAGAAGAGGCGGAACAGCGGCGCGACCAGTTTGGCTGGAAAGTGGTGGAAGACGCGGGGCGAGGATGGCGGAGGGTGGTGGCTTCGCCGCACCCGCGAAGGATTTATGAGATTGAGGCGATCCGGGCGTGCCTGGATGCGGGGTTTGTGGTGATTGCGGCGGGCGGCGGAGGAATTCCGGTAGTGCGGCGGGCGGGGCGGCTGCGCGGGAGCGAGGCGGTGATTGATAAGGATCGCTGCTCGGCGCTGCTGGCGAGGGATTTAGAAGCGGAACTGCTACTATTTTCCACGGGCGTTAAGCATGTGTACCTGAACTACGGGAAGGACGACGAGCGGCCGCTGTTTCATGTGAGCTGGGCGAAGGCGCATGAGTACTTGATGCGCGGCGAGTTTCCCGCGGGGAGCATGGGTCCGAAAGTGGAAGCGGCGCTGGCGTACCTGGAGGCGGGCGGAAAGCGGGCGTTGATCACGGCGCCGGAGAGCATCGGGTTGGCGCTGGGCGGTTCGGAAGGGACGGAGATTTTGCCGCCGCTGGGAGTGATGGACGAGACGGTGGCGACGCGATGAGTTTGTAGTGCAATGGAATTGCGGAATGTGGTGAAGTGAAAGGTGCGGGAAAACCTGGGATAGGGAAAGGCGGGCATGTACAGGATCTTGGATGCGCAGTTCATTGCACCGGGAATCAAGCGGTTTGTGATCGATGTCCCGAGGATCGCGAAGAAGCATCAGGCGGGCCAGTTTGTGATATTGCGGCTGCACGAGAGGGGCGAGCGCATCCCGATCACGATTGAGAGTTCGGACCGGGAAAAAGGAACGATCCGGATTGTGGTGCAGGCGGTGGGGAAGACGACCTACGAGTTGAATGCGCTTGAAAAGGGCCAAGCGATACTGGACGTGGTGGGGCCGCTGGGAAAGCCGTCGGAGATTGAAAAATACGGGACGGTGGCGGTGTTGGGAGGAGGAGTGGGAACGGCGCTGGCGTATCCGACGACAGCGGCGTTGAAGAAAGCGGGCAACCGGATATTGACGATACTGGGAGGGCGAAGCCGGGAGCTGGTGCTGCTGGAAAAAGAGATGAGGGAAGTGAGCGACGCGCTGTACGTCACGACGGACGACGGGAGCTATGGGGAAAAGGGATTGGTGACGGACAAGCTGCGGGAGCTGATCGGCAAGGGCGAGCCGATTCAACTGGTACTGGCCGTGGGACCGGTGCCGATGATGAAAGCGGTGGCGGACCTGACGCGAGAGCACGGGATAAAGACGATCGTTAGCCTGAATCCAATCATGATTGACGGAACGGGAATGTGCGGAGGCTGCCGGGTGCTGGTGGGCGGGAAGAGTCAATTTGCGTGCGTGGATGGGCCGGAATTTGACGCGCACCAGGTAGATTTTGGGGTGTTGATGCGGCGGAACCGGATGTACCGGGATGAGGAGAAGGAATCGCTGGAGAGATTCCAGCACGCTTGCGAGGGCAACGGACAGAGCGGGACGTGCAGGAGCGGAGTGGCGGAGACGGCGCCGGTGGTGATTGCGGGAGGCAAGCCGTGAGCCCAGCCAAGGAAGTCTCCGCGAATCCGGTGCCAATGAAGGAGCGGATGAAAATACCGCGGCAGGGGATGCCGGAGCAGGCCGCGGAATTGCGGGTGATGAATTTTACGGAAGTGAACTTGGGATACTCGATGGAGCTGGCGCGGCAAGAGGCGCTGCGATGCCTGGAATGCGCGAAGCCGACGTGCGAGACCTATTGCCCGGTGGGCGTGAAGGTGAAGGATTTCGTGAAGCTGATCGTGGCGGGCGACTACTTGGGGGCGGCGGCAAAGATTCGCGAGGACAACGTGCTGCCGGCGATCACAGGGCGCGTCTGTCCGCAGGAAGATCACTGCGAGGGCTTCTGCCTTCTGCACAAAAAAGTGGATTCGCTGGGGATCGGGTACCTGGAACGATTTGTGGCCGACTACGAGCAGAAGGCGGGAGCGCCGCCGGCAGCAAATGCGGGGCCGACAGGCAAGAAAGTGGCGATCGTGGGAAGCGGGCCGGCGGGATTGAGCGCGGCTGGCGACTTGATCCAGAGAGGCCACCAGGTACACGTGTTCGAGGCGCTGCATGAGATTGGCGGCGTGCTGGTGTACGGGATACCGGAGTTCCGATTGCCGAAGCAGGTGATCCGCGAGCAGATCGACACGATGCGAAAGATGGGCGTGGAGTTCGAGACGAATGTGGTGGTGGGGAAGACGGTGTCGATTGACGAACTGCTGGAAGAGGAAGGGTACGACGCTCTTTTCATCGCCACGGGCGCGGGATTGCCGGTGTTTCTGAATATCCGAGGAGAGCACCTCAACGGGGTGTACTCAGCAAACGAATTCCTGACGCGGATCAACCTGATGCACGCGTACGATTTCCCGCGGTACGACGAGCCGATGGTGAGTTTACGCGGGAAGCACGTGGCGGTGATTGGCGGGGGAAACACGGCGCTGGACGCGATCCGGTCCGCACGGCGGCTGGGGGCGGAGAGGGCGTACGTGCTGTACCGGCGGAGCGAGACGGAGATGCCGGCGCGCGCGGAAGAGGTGAAGCACGCGAAGCAAGAGGGCATCGATTTCCAGGTGCTGACAAATCCGGTGGAATTTCTGGACGATGGGCGAGGCTGGCTGAGAGCAGCGCGTTGCCAGCGGATGGAGTTGGGCGAACCGGACGCTTCGGGACGGCGGCGGCCGATTCCGATCGCGGGATCGGAGTTTGAGGTGCCGCTCTCGCTGGCCATCATCGCGACGGGAACCTCGGCGAATCCGCTGGTGCAATCGACGACGCCGGGGCTGAAGACGAACAAGCGAGGCTATATCGAGGCGGACGGCGAATCGCAACGAACGTCGAGAAAAGGCGTGTTTGCCGGCGGCGACATCGTGACAGGAAGCGCGACAGTGATCCTGGCGATGGGAGCGGGGAGACGCGCGGCGAAGGCGATCCAGGAGTATTTGAACACGGGGGCGTGGTAGGGAGTGGGGATTCTAAGTAATCGGAAGTGGCCGATCCAAAGATCGGCTGTACGAACCCAAGAGCACAGTCAGGAGTGACTGTGCCACAAGAGAGTGACCGATCTGAAGATCGGCCACTACACGCGGGATTGGGATTTAGTTGGACGGGTAGAAGTCAGATAGGAAGTTGAACGACGTGCCTTCGAGGTCGAGGGATTCACTCGCCTCGCCTCCCCACACGCCTACGGGCCTGCAGTCTGGAGAAAAAACATGCCGATAACGAAGTCCGACGCGCTGGCGTATCACCTTGGCGCGCGCCCTGGAAAAATCGAAGTAACGCCGACGAAGCCGTGCCGCACACAGAGGGACTTGAGCCTGGCGTACACACCCGGAGTGGCGTTGCCCTGCCTGGCGATTCAGCAGGAGCCGCACGACGCATTCAAGTACACAGCGAAAGGAAACCTGGTGGCGGTGGTGTCCAATGGTACCGCCGTGCTGGGTTTGGGGAATATTGGAGCACTGGCCGGGAAACCGGTGATGGAAGGAAAGGGAGTGCTGTTCAAGAGGTTCGCGGACGTGGATGTGTTCGATCTGGAAGTGGATTCGATGAATCCAGATGACGTCATCAAGGTGTGCCAACTGCTGGAGCCGACGTTCGGGGGAATCAACCTGGAGGATATCAAGGCGCCGGAGTGCTTTTACATTGAAGAGACACTGAAGAAAACGATGAAGATCCCGGTGTTTCACGACGACCAGCACGGTACGGCGATCATTTCGGGGGCAGCCCTGCTGAATGCGCTGGAAATCGTGGGCAAGCCGATCGACAAGGTGCGCGTGGTGTTCAATGGAAGCGGCGCGGCGGGCATAGCGTGCGCGGAACACTATGTGCGGCTGGGAGTGAAGCACGAAAACATTTTCATGGCGGACACGAAAGGCGTGATCTATGAAGGGCGCGCCGAGGGGATGAACCCGTACAAGGCACGGTTCGCGCAGAAAACGGAGTGGCGCACGCTGGCGGAAGCGGTGAAGGGCGCGGACGTGTTTGTGGGATTGTCGGTGAAGGGCGCGTTTACGCCTGAGATGCTGCGAACGATGGCGGCGCGGCCGATCGTGTTTGCGATGGCGAACCCCGATCCGGAGATCACCTATGACGAAGCGGTGGCCACACGCAAGGACGTGATCATAGCCACGGGGCGCTCCGATTATCCCAACCAGGTGAACAACGTGCTGGGATTCCCGTTTATTTTCCGCGGGGCGCTGGACGTGCACGCCACAGCGATCAACGAGGAGATGAAGCTGGCGGCGACACGGGCGCTGGCGGCGCTGGCGAAGGAAGACGTGCCGGATTCGGTGTGCCACGCGTATGGAGTGGAGCGCATGCGGTTTGGGCCGGAATACATCATCCCGAAACCATTTGATCCGCGGGTGCTGGTGTGGGAAGCGTCGGCAGTGGCACGAGCGGCGATGGAAACAGGCGTAGCGAGCGAGCCAGTGAACCTGGACGAATATCGCGAGCGGCTGGAAAGACTGCTGGGGAAGGCGCACGAGGTGATGCGGCTGATCATTCACAAGGCACAGAACAAGCCGCGGCGCGTGGTGTTTCCGGAAGGAGAACACGAGAAGATTCTGCGGGCGGCGCGCATCCTGGTGGAAGAGAAGATCGCGCAGCCGATACTGCTCGGGAATACCCAAGTGATTCGCGCGAAGGCGGCGGATCTGTCCATGGAGATGGCGGAGATCCAGATCGTGGACCCAGGGACATGGCCGAAGCGGGAGGCGTACATCCAGACGCTGTATGAATTGCGGCAGCGGCGCGGGGTGACGCTATCGGAAGCGCGGGAACTGATCAACAACCGGAACCTGTTTGGGGCGGTGATGGTGCAGGTGGGAGACGCGGACGCACTGGTGGCCGGGGTGATGCAGCATTTCGGGGACACCATCCGGCCGGCACTGCAGGTGATCAAGCCGCGGCCGGAACTGCACAAGGTCTCCGGATTGTATGCGCTGGTGCCAAAGCGCGGCGACATCTATTTCCTGGCGGACTGCACGGTGAATATCGAGCCGAGCGCCGAGGATCTGGCGGAGATCGCGCTGTGCGCGGCGGAAACAGCGAGGCGGTTCAACGTAACGCCGCGAGTGGCAATGCTGTCTTTTTCCAACTTTGGCAGCACGTCGCACCCGCTGGCAGAGAAGGTGCGGCAGGCGGTGCAACTGGTTCACAAAGCCGATCCGGCATTGATGATTGACGGGGAGATGATGGCGGATACGGCGGTGGTGCCGGAGATTATCGCGGAGACGTACCCGTTCTCCAGCTTGCGCGGCGGGGCGAACGTGTTGATCTTCCCGAACCTGACTTCGGCGAACACGTGTTACAAATTGCTGGCGCGAATCGGCGGAGAGGAAACGATTGGACCGATCCTGATGGGGATGTCCAAACCGGTGCACGTGCTGCAACGTGGAGCGGAGGTCGAGGAGATCGTGAACATCGCCGCGATTGCGGTGGTGGATGCGCAAGAGACGGAAGTGCGAATCAACGGCGGGGCGGGAAAGAAGGCGGGCACCGCGGCGGCAGATGGGCCGAAGCTGCAGGTGCAGACACTGCATCTGTCGTGAAGAGTTGCAGTAAGAACAGACAGCGCGATATACAACCCGCAAGGATTGTCGTGCGTGAGAATAATAGTGGCCGATCTTAAGATCGGCCACTTCAACGTAAACACAAAACCCAAAAGCAGGAGCGACTGTGCCACACAGAAAGCGGCCGCTACAGAGACAGTGATGCGCGGATGGGAAATGCCAGCGGAGGATGAAGCGCGATGAGCGAAACCGAGAAGAAATCGCTGCCGGGGAATGCGTACCGGGCACTGAAAAAGGGCGAAGTGTACCGGCCAATCGTCGGCGCAGAGGCCAAGGAGCCGGAGCTGACGTGGCGCTCGGTGCTGTGGGCCGTGGTGTTCTGCGTAATCTTTACGGTGGCGGCGGCGAGTTGCGTGACCTTTGCACTTGATTCCCGCAGGGTGAGGTGTTGAACTGTGGGCTGTTTTGAAGTGAAGTATCCTTCCTTCCGAGAAAGAGCACGGCAAGCACCGGTAAAAGGTAATTGCAGCTAGGAAAGACTCAAGCGAAGGACGGTTCCCGCATGAGCGAAATTGAAACGAAAGCCCTTCCGGACAATGCGTATAAACCCCTGAAACCCGGTGAAGTCTACAAACCGATTGTACCGGCAGAGGCGAAGCTGCCGGAACTCACGCTGCGGTCGATCCTCTGGGGTGTAGTGTTTTGCGTAATCTTCACCGTCGCTTCGGCCTATTCCACCCTCAAGGTCGGCCAGGGAATGGAGGCGGCGATCCCAATATCTATCCTTGCCATTGGCCTGGCCCGGGTGTATCAGCGGCGCTCGACGCTGCTGGAGAACATGATCATCACCGGCATGGGCGGCGCTGCTGGCAGCGTAGTGGCCGGCGCCGTCTTCACCGTACCGGCGCTATACATTCTCCATCTCGACCCGCACCCGGTGCAGACCATCTTCATCTGCCTGGCCGGGGGCTGCCTTGGCATTCTTTTCCTCATTCCGCTGCGGCGCTACTTTGTGCGCGAAATGCACGGCAAGTTCCCCTTCCCCGAAGCCACGGCGATCACCGAAGTGCTCGTGACTGGCGAGAAAGGCGGTTCCCCAGCCAGGCTGTTGATTCAGGCCACCATCATTGCCGGGATTTACGACTTCTTTGTCACCACGTTCCACGTCTGGAAAGAGTACCTGAATTTTCAGTTCCTCCCTGTGGTGAAGTCGCTGGCCGAGCGCGGGCGCATGGTCTTCAATTTCGATGCCGTCGGCTTCATCCTCGGCCTGGGCTACGTGATGGGACTGCGCATTTCCCTGATCTTTTGCGCTGGCGGCGTTCTGGTGAACTTCGTGCTCGTCCCGATGATCTGGTTCATCGGGAGCCACATGGGCAACGTCAGCCTGTATCCCGCCACCATTCCCATTTCGCAGATGACAGCCGCGGACATTTACCGTAACTATGTGCGCTTCATCGGCGTGGGCGCCATCGCGACCGCCGGACTGGTCGGCATTCTCAAGTCGCTGCGCGTGGTTGCCGGATCGTTCGGCATCGCATTGCACGCCTTCCGCCACGGCGAAGCGCCACACATGGAACGTACCGACCGCGACATTCCCATCGTCACCATCCTGCTCGGCGTTACGCTGGGCGCCATCGCCGTGGCCGCGTTTTTCGGACAACTGCATGTTTCCTGGACCGTGGTGGCATTGGGCATTGCGCTGACGCTGCTCTTCTCGTTCTTCTTCACCACGGTCGCGGCTAACGCCATTGCCACCACAGCCAACAACCCGGCCAGCGGAATGACGTTGCTGACGGTCATCGTTTCGGCGGTGGTGCTGCTGAAGTTCGGCCTTTCCGGGACCACCGGCATGTTCTTCGTGATGGCCCTGGCCGGCATGGTGTGCGTGGCCCTGTGTGCGTCTGGGCAATTCATTACTGATCTGAAAGCCGGATACTGGATCGGGTCCACGCCTTCGGCACAGGAGAAGGTAAAGTTCATCGCGGTCGTTGCGTCGGCAGTCACCGCGGGGTTGGCAATTATCCTGCTGGCCAAAGCCTTCCAGTTCGGAGAAGCTGCGCCCGGCGACCCGCGGCAGGTGCTGGTAGCTCCGCAGGCCTCCGCGCTGAAAGCCGTGGTCGCGGGATTCATGAGCGGTCAACCGGTAGCCTATATGTTGTTCGGCATCGGGGCCATGGTAACGGTGGTGCTGGAGATGCTCGGACTCTCTTCCATGGTCTTCGCGCTGGGAATCTATCTGCCGCTGCAACTGACCACGCCAATTCTGGCCGGCGGATTCCTTTCGCATCTGGTGAACAAGCGGTCGGAAAAACTCGGGGGAGCGCCGGGCGAGCGAGTGCGCACACGCGGAGTGATTATTGCATCAGGCTTGATGGCGGGAGGAGCGCTCGGTGGAGTGCTGGGGGCCGCGCTGCGGCTCATTCCGCGATATCACGAAGAACTAATCCACACGCCGTTCTATGCAATGGACAGCGTTTCGCAGATTGTCTCGGCGGTGTTTTTCGTGGGGCTGTGCCTGTATGTGTGGTTTGGCTCCCTGCGAAAAGGGAAGGAGATCTGATGGATCAACTGGGAAGGTACGTGGCGGACGCGGTTTTGGGCGTGGACACGCTGTGGGGCGGAGATGTGATGTGCGCGAGCGGCACCGGGCGGTTCATTGCGGACTCCTGGTTTTCGGACGAGGCGCTGCCCGCGGCGTACACAGAGCCAGCAGCGGCACGCATTCGGGAATCGGGGGGAGTTGCGTCGAAGGACGTGGACCGCAAAGCGATTGAGGAGTATTTACAGCGGATCGATATTCCCGGGGCAATTGCGGGGATTCGCGCGGAAGGGGAAAAGACAAAGGGTTTGCGTGGTGGGTATCTCGCGGGCCTGGCCACGTCGCTGGAGGCGATGTGGAAGCTGGCGATGGAAACGCTGGGCAAAGGGGAGCCGGTGAGCTACGAGAAATGCGTGAAGGCTTCCACGGGGCGCGCGCCGGAGCCGTCGAAGCCGGAAAAAAAGCGGAACCGTGTGGCGGAGTTGCTGCGGCGAGCGGGCCATTTGAAGAATGGAGCCGAGGGAGTGCTGAAGGCGGTGGATGAGTGGCGGCAGGAGCGCACCGTGCCGATGGCGTCGGTGCGACGACTGAGCGCGGGGTTCATCGCGCATTACGACAAGCTGTGCGAGACGAATCTGATGCCACATCTGCCGAAGGAACTGGGGGGAGTGCCGCGGGCGAACATCGAGTTTCTGCCGATCAAGGATGCGTGGTTTTCGGGGTCAATGAATTATATCGGGCGGGCGCGAAAAGCAAACGGCAAACCGAAATACGAGGCGACGTATGAGATCAATGCTTCGCTGAAAATATCGGTGCCGGAGTTCGAGCAATTGGTGAGCCATGAGGTGGTGCCGGGGCACGTGACGACGTTTGCATATTTGCAGGATCTGTACGTGCGCGGGTTCGCGGGATTCGAGGCCACAGTGCTGACGATGAACACGCGGGCGGCAACGCTGTTTGAGGGTATCGCGAACAACGCGATCCTGATTGCGCACGGCGTGACGGAGGTGGAACAACTGCCGGAGGAAGATCTGCAGATCGGGGTGCTGCTGGCGTTGTTGCAGGATGACGCGAAGAACCAGTCGTCGTATTTGACATGGGGCGAAGGCGCGGCGCGGGAAGAAGTGGCGAAGATTTTGAGGCGAGAGTACCTGGTGACGGAAGAACGCGCGGACAAACTTTCCGGAGCGTGGGGGAGACATCCGCTGCTGGGAAGAATGTACCTGCCGGCATACAGGTCGGGGACGGAACGCGTGGCGGAGTTGCGGAGAAAGCATGAAGCGGGACGCGTGCTGCCGACGCTGTACGGTTGCCGGGGGTTGGTGGACATCGAGACGGTCGAGGAAGCGATTGCGAGCAGGGGGAAGGGATAGAGCGGATTTTTTTGCCGGGGCGACGGAGAAGAGAGATTCATCGCGCAAGAACCGCGCGATGGAAAACCGCAGCTCACTTCGCGGATCCCATTCGCAATGACGGAGGGTGAATACTCCGGCGTGGTTGGGATGGTGGAGATTTTGCCGCGATCCCTCCACTCCGGCCCGCAAACGACGCGGGCCTCCGGTCGGGATGACAAAGATGGTGACATCTTGCCGAGATGGGTTCGAGCGGTGCTCGACCCCTATGCGAACCGCTTCCCAAGAAAAAACAAACCCGAGAGCACAGTCACGAGTGGCTGTGCCACGGCGAGGAAGACTTCGCGCGAGCGGTTATAAGCGCGGGTTGTGGGGCGCGCGCGGGGAGGCGCGGGGGGCGAAGAGTTCCTGCTCGACAATTTCGGAGAGGATGTGGCCGAGCAGGATGTGGCACTCCTGAATGCGCGGAGTATCGTCAGAAGGCACGCACAGACAAACATCAACAATGGATCTGAGTTTGCCGCCGGAACATCCGGTGAGGGCAGCGGTGTGCATGCGCATTTTTTTGGCGAGAGCGACAGCGTGAAGAACGTTGGGGGAATTGCCGCTGGTGGAAATGGCGATGGCGACGTCGCCGGGGCGGCCAAAGGCTTCGATCTGGCGGGAGAAAACTCGGCGGAAGCCGCGGTCGTTGGCGATGGCGGTGACGGCGGAAAGATTCGTGGCAAGAGAAAGCGCGGGAAGAGCGGGACGATCAAAGGCGAAGCGGCCGACGAGTTCCGCGGCGATGTGCTGGGCATCCGTGGCGCTGCCGCCATTGCCGAATAGGAGAACTTTGTTGCCGTGCTCGAAGGCATGGATCAGGGAAGCGGCGAGCTGGGAAAGGCCGGAGAGGATTTGAGAGTTGCGAAGTAGAGAGCGCTTCGCGGCGATCGATGCTTCGATGGAGTGGCGAGCACGACGTTCAAATTGTGGGAGGCGAGCCATGGAGTCTCCGCGGGCGGGCACCGGACGAGGCAGAGCGGTGAACGCGAAGGGGTAGTCTAGCACGGAGGGTGGCGCGGATTGAGCAGGCGGAGAAAAGAAAGGCAATCGCCCGGGATATGCACATCACCTTGTGGGCGTGGAGATGGGAGGAATTTTGCCGCGATCCCTCCACTGCGGCCCGCAAACGACGCGGGCCTCCGGTCGGGATGACATAGATGGCGACCTCTTGCGGAGATGGGGTCGAGCAGTGCTCGACTCCTACGCGAACCGCCCCAAAAAGAAAAAACAAATCCAAGAACACAGTCACGCGTAACTGTACCACGAGAACGAGGACTGGTCAGGCCAGGGCAAGGCCGAGGAAGCGGGCGGCGTTTTGATAGCAGATGTTTTCGATCATCGGGCCGACGAGATCTTCGCGGTCAGGCAGCTCGCCGCGCTCAATATCGCGGCCCAAGAGGTTGCAGAGAACACGGCGGAAATATTCGTGGCGGGGAAAAGACATGAAGGAGCGGGAATCGGTCAACATGCCGATGAAACGGGAGAGCAAGCCGACGTTGGAAAGCGCGTTCAACTGCCACTCAATGCCTTCCTTTTGATCGAGAAACCACCAGGCGCTGCCAAACTGGATTTTGCCGGGGATGCCGCCGTCCTGGAAATTGCCGGCCATGGTGGCAAAGATGTAGTTATCACTGGGATTGAGATTGTAGAGGATCATCTTGGGCAAGGCGTTTTCGCGATCGAGTTGATTCAGGTAGGCACCGAGGTACGCCGCCTGGGGGAAGTCCACGATGGAGTCAAAGCCGGTATCGGGGCCGAGGGATTGAAGGGCGCGGGAGTTGACGCTGCGGAGAGCGCCCAGATGCAATTGTTTGGTCCAGCCGGATTGCGCGTCGAGGTGGCCAAAATAGAGCATCAGGTAAGAGGCAAATTCGGCGTGCTCTTCATGCGTTACGGCTTGTCCGGAGCGCGCCTTATCGAAAATGGCGCGGGCGCGGGATTCGCTGCAGAAATTTGCGTAACAGTGGACCAGGCCGTGATCGGAGAGACGGCAACCCGCTTGATGGAAAAAATCGTGGCGTTGGCGCAAGGCGTCCAAGAAATCCGCGAAGGAGCGGATATGGACGTTGGCGGCGGCAGCGAGACGCTCGAGCCAGGGATTGAGGACGGCGGGGAGATGAACGTCCAAGGCGCGATCGGGGCGAAACGTCGGGTAGACACGCGTGGGCAGATGGGCCGCGGCAATTTGGGCGTGGGGCTGCAGATCGTCGGCGGGGTCATTGGTGGTGCAGAGGGCACGCACCGCGAATTTTGCGAGAATTCCTTGCGTGGACAATTCCGGGGTTTCCAGAAGCTTGTTGGCATGCTGCCAAATTTCCGGAGCAGACTCTTCGTCGAGCAATTCGTCGACGCCAAAATAGCGCTGCAATTCCAGATGAGTCCAGTGGTAGAGCGGATTGCGGAGGCAGTGCGGGACCGTGGAGGCCCAAGCGAGGAACTTGTCATAGGGCGAAGCATCGCCGGTACAAAAGGTTTCAGCGATACCGTTGGCGCGCATGGCACGCCATTTGTAGTGATCGCCCTCGAGCCAAATCTCGAAGAGGTTGCGAAACCGCCGATTGGCGGCGATGTCCGCCGCGGAGAGATGGGAGTGGAAATCAAGGACGGGCTGACCGGCGGCAAATCTGTGATAGAGATGGCGGGCGGTGGCGTTCTGGAGCAGGAAATCCTCGTGGATAAAGGGCATATCGCTTTGCCGCGGAGTGGTCGGTGATGAGAAAAGCGCTCGCGACTCTCGCAAAGCAGGAAACCACCTGGCGCGGCGGATTGTCAAGTGAATCGTTACGGAATTGTATTTCTTGCTTTGGCAGATGGAGGGCAACGGGTACTCTTAGGCGAACTAACAGATTGCGGAAAGGCACCGGAAAAGAGCTTCTTCAGGGGCTCAACAGTCTGCGTGAGAAATGCAGGTTCGGTATCAACTCAATGCGCGGTCGAGGTGAACGTAACCACCATCCACGAACAAAAACTGTGCGGTGATGTGGGCGGCCTGGGCAGAGAGGAGAAAGAGAACCATCGCGGCAATTTCTTCGGCATTCGTCATTCTCTTGCCGAGCGGAATTTTCGAGACAATCTGCTGCAGCTTTTCTTCCGGATTTGGCAAACTGCTGAGCCACTCCTTGTAGAGCGATGTCATCACCTCCGCGGGGACGACGGCATTCACGCGAATTCCGTAGGGGAGCAATTCCACAGCCCACTCGCGCGTCAAAGCGAGGATGGCACCCTTGGAAGAGGCATAGCCTGAGGTGCCGCCCTGGCCAGTGAAAGCCGTCTTGGAGGCGATGTTGACGATACAGCCGTGCGACTTCTTCAGCGCCGGCAAGGCGTAGTGCGCCATGTTGTAGTAATGCAGAAGATTGCGTTGCAGAGAAGCCAAGTATTTTTCGGGGCTGCCCTGTTCGAGGCCGACGCGGTCATTGGTGCCGGCGTTGTTCACAAGAACATCGAGCCTGCCAAAGTCGCGAAGTGTCCGTTCGACCGCGGAGGAACAATTTTCCGCGACTTGCAGATCAACGCAGATCTGCCCGCAGGCTTGGCCCGCCGATTGCAGTTCAGACTGCAATTGTTTCCCGGCCTCGACATCGCGGTCCACGAAGACCGGGATAGCACCCTCGTGCGCGCAGGCCCGGGCGATGGCCGCGCCGATACCCTTGGCGCCGCCGGTGATGAGGACAACTTTTTCTTTAATTTGCAAGTCCATGTGAAGCCGCCTTGAAGCCGGAAAGAGTTGTTAAGCTTGCTGCGGAAGAACCCACAAAACCATTTCCTCAGGGGCTAAAGCCCAATGATAGCCAAGCACTTAATGTCGGAGCTAAAGCTCCGACCCCCTACGCTGGGGAGTCATTTCGCAGGCCGTGGCTCTCGAAAGCCAGTTCGGAGATGGAAGCTGGTGGTTTTTCAGAGTGATACGCCTCTTTTCCAGGGGATAAAGTCGTCTTGGCCGAGCAGTTCGGCTTTGGTGCGGATTGCACCGCTGGCGACCTGGATGGTGCGGTCCAGAATCATCTCACCCATCTGCTCGATGGTTTTCTCACCGGAGATGATGCCACCCGCGTCGATATCAATAATGTCCGGCATGCGCTGTGCGAGGCTCGAATTGGTGGATATCTTAATGACCGGAGCAATGGGATTGCCTGTAGGCGTACCCAGCCCGGTCGTGAACAAGACGACGTTAGCGCCGGCACCGACCTGGGCGGTAACGCATTCCACGTCATTGCCCGGCGTGCACTGGAGGTTCAACCCAGCCTCGCTGGAATATTCCGGATAATCGAGCACCGCGGTGACGGGAGATGTGCCCCCTTTTTTGGCTGCGCCTGCGGACTTCATGGCATCCGTGAGCAAACCATCACGGATATTGCCGGGGGAAGGGTTCATCTCGAAGCCGGAACGAACGGCTTTGGCGCGCGCGGCATAATCGCTCATGAGCTGCATGAAGCGGTCCGAGACCTCTTCACTGACGCAACGATTGATCAGCTCCTGCTCGACACCACAAAGTTCGGGGAATTCGGAGAGAATTCCCTTCCCACTGAGCGCGACGACGAGATCAGCGGTGTGTCCGATGGCGGGGTTCGCGGAGAGGCCTGAAAATCCATCCGAACCACCGCATTTGAGGCCAAGGCTGAGTTGCGACAACGGCGCCGGCTTGCGGGCGGATTTGTCCGCCTCGGCAAGCCCCAGAAAAGTGTCGCGGATGGCCTGTGAAATCATGGCCGCCTCGGAGGGGCTCTTTTGCTGCTCGAAGATCAGAAGCGGTTTGTCGAAATGTGGATCGCGGCGCTTCACTTCCTCGAGGAGAATGGAAACCTGGGCATGCTGGCAACCGAGGCTGAGCACGGTCGCGCCGGCCACATTGGGATGGTGGATGTAACCGGCGAGCAGCGCACAGAGATTGTTGGAATCCTCGCGCGTTCCACCGCAGCCGCCCTCGTGCGCAAGGAATTTGATGCCGTCCACGTTGCGAAAGACCTTGGGAGAAGCCGGTGATTGAGGTGTTTCGGTGAGGGAGAGTGTTTTTATTTTTTCGGTGCCGCGTTCGCGGTAGAGCCGGGCGAGTTCCGCAACTTGGCGGCGATAGATTTGAGGGGCAGTGAATCCAAGTTCTTCCTCGAACGCCTGTTTCAAGACGTGCAGATTTCTGTTCTCGCAAAAGACAAGCGGAAGAACGAGCCAATAGTTCCGGGTGCTGACCTGGCCGTCAGCCCTTCGGTATCCAAGAAACGTTTTGCCCTGCCAGAGAGAAACGTCCGGTGAGGTCCAGTAGGCCACTCCTTCCTTTTTGTGAAACGCGGCGGCGGCGTGGCGAATGTTGTGAGTGGAAAGCAATTCTCCGCGTTGCAGATTCTGCGTCGTCTTGCCGACCAGAACGCCGTACATGATGACGTCTTCGCCAGCGGCGAGATCTTGCGTGACGAATTTATGTTTGGCCGGAACGTCGGACAAGAGAAGATAGTCACTCCCAGAAAAGCGAATGGTTTCGCCTTTACGCAGATCGGCCAGGGCGACGAGAACATTGTCGCGCGGGTCGAGTCTTAGAAGTCTACCTGGTGATGAGTCGTTAGTTGGCACCTGCGAACTGCCTTATTGATCCCTGATCGATTTCTAGTGCTTCAAACGCCATCCGTGAAAGTCATGATTGATTCGCGGGTAGCGGTGGACAGGAGAGAGTTTACATCACATGATGGCGGTGTTGATGCCTGGAGAAGAGAGAGCCTGTTGCGATGCGGGCTTCCTTGAGGAAAGTGACCGCAAAGGAGGAGAAGCATGGGGGAAAGCGCTTGCCGCGCCATATTAAGCTTCGTGCTGAGTTTTTCGATTTTGTTTATTGCGGCCATTGCCGCGCAGGCGCAAAATCCCACGCACTACGAGGCGACCATTGAGTCGCTGGACCGGCACCCGCTGCCGGATTGGTATGCCGATGCGAAGCTGGGGATTTTCATCCATTGGGGGCTGTATTCGGTGCCCGGCTGGGCACCGGTAAGCCATCCAGAACACGATTTCGCCAGCCAGGACTACATCAAGAACAATCCTTACGCGGAGTGGTATTACAACTCGATGCGCATCGAGGGTTCGCCAACGCAAAAATATCATCGCGAAAAATACGGCACCGCTTACGACTACTACAACTTTGCCACCATCTTCAACCGGGAGATTCAGAAGTGGGATCCCAACGCCTGGGCGAGAGTGATCAAAGAGGCGGGAGCGAAATATGTGGTTTTGACGAGCAAGCACCACGACGGTTTCACGCTGTGGCCGAGCGCGACGCCAAATCCCACGCTTCCTGCGGATCGCCAGCATGCTTCGCGAGATTTGGTGGGAGAGCTAACGACGGCGGTCCGCAAGCGGGGCTTGCGCATGGGGCTCTACTATTCCGGGGGCTACGACTGGACGTTTGTGCCGGGGCCGATCCGGTTTCCTGAGGATTACGAGAAAGTCAAACCTGAGAGCGAAGCGTACGGAAAGTATGCGGACGCCCATGTGCGCGAGCTGATTAATCGCTACAAGCCCGCGCTGCTTTGGAACGACATTGATTATCCCAAGTCCGGCCATCCACTGGAATTAATGGCGGAGTACTACGCGGCCGTTCCGGACGGCGTCATCGACAATCGATTTGGAGTGAAGCATTCCGATTTCACAACACCGGAATACGAGACCCTAGACAAGATCAACCCGAAAAAATGGGAGGAATGCCGCGGGCTGGGACGATCGTTCGGTTATAACCGCGCCGAGGGAGAAGCCGAGACGATTGCACCGGCGGAACTCATCCATCTGCTGGTGGACATTGTCAGCAAGAATGGCAACTTGCTCCTGGACATCGGCCCCGAAGCCGACGGCACGATTCCCGCGGTGCAACTCGAGCGGCTGAAGATACTCGGCAAATGGATGGCGCAAAACGGAGAAGCCATTTACGGGACTCGCCCGTGGAATAGGGCAGAAGGTGAAACAAAGGAAGGGATTCCAGTCCGCTTTACTTCCAAAGGGCCGTATGTGTATGCGATTCTCCTGGGCATCCCGAAATCAGGCTCCGTTACGCTCAAGGCCGTCCGGCCTAAGAAGGGCTCGGAGATCTACCTGCTCGGCTACGACCGGCCACTTGCCTGGACGGAACAAGGGGAAGACGTGCAGATTGATCTGCGCTCTGCACGAGCAGGTGACTATGCGATGGCATTGCGATTTGTGGATGGAGCAAAAGAATAAGCAGGCCATAGCGCAGGGCGCCCCATTGCGTAGGGGATGAGGCAATGCACAAAACCTACGCGAAAAGGGGCGCCCTTTGCTAATGCGCTAGACGTGAGTCTGACGCTCCGTCCAGCGGGAGAGCAACGGGAGCCGGAAGCGCCTACATTCCCAGGTAGGTGACGTGGACGTAGACGCCGGTGTGGACGTTGTAGAGGAGATACCAGCCGACGTGGTCGGAATCCTCGTAGACAACGAAATCATCCGCACAATTCCAGCACCAATCGGCGCACACGGGCCAATCCCAGGAAGCAACTTCAAAGCCGAAGCCGCCGGGGAACCAGAAGCGATGATGGCCGAGATCGAAGCGTTCGATGCGATAGCGATAGGAGGGGCCAAAGTGCTCGAAGCGCCCATGCTCGAAGGGATGATCAATGTGGAAGCGCTTGTCGTTGGGGCTGTCGTGGCCGTACCAATGATCGTTGTTGACGTGAGGAGTGCTGTTGACACGGCCATTCACGTGATGTTCGGGTTCGGGCTTGGCGTGGGGATTGTCCCGCTTGGGCGGAGCCGGGGGCACGTGACCCTGATTGGCGCGCGGCGTGTTCTGCGCGTGTTCATCAGGGTGCTCTCCCCGTTCTTCAGGGTGTTGGGCAACAGCGGGAAGGGCTACGAAAACTGCGACAGCAACTGGAATTAAGAAGCGTCGATGCATTCTCTCCTCCTCGAACATGTAAAGAGTAAAAGCTCCGGGCCGGACGAGGGCGCCGGCAGGACTGGTTCCCGGCCTTACCATTCCGACGTAGACCGGAGCGCCCCGGGGGTGCAACTCATTCCAGACCGGAATTTACGATGGGGAACTCCGGCTTGCGCATCGTAAGCTTTTTTTGACCTCGAGACAACGAATTTGTGAACAGGGTGGCGCCCGAGCATTTTAAGCAAGCAATGGAACATGCCAATCAAGGTTTCCAGTGGCCGCGAAACAATGCCATACCCCACGCGCTACAGCGTGCGTTTGAAAAGGGGCGTGGCGACCAACAACGTCGCGATGCCAAACGCGAACAGGAACAGGAGATCTGCTTGGATGGCCGCAAACCCGCCGTCCTTCAACAGAATCGCCTTGAAACCGTGCACGGCGTAAGTGAAGGGGTCCACAATGGCAATCGCGCGCAGCCAGCGCGGAAACGCCGCGATGGGATAAATCGAGCCGCTGGGAAAGAACAACAGCGTATTGAGCACGCCAAACATGGCCCTCGGCACCAGGGGATCCTCCACGCGCACCATCAGCAGGAACATCATCCCGTTGAAGGCAATCGAAACGGCCACAATGAGCAGCGCTAACTGCAGCACCTGCACGGGATGAAAAATCACCCCCAATCCCGCCAGGAGCGACCCGATGACAGTCAGGCTCACCCCGGAAAGCACCGCCTTGATTGCGCCAGCCAGGTTCAGCCCCATGACGAGTTCCAGCCGAGTGATGGGTGTGACCAAAAAGCCCTCGTGCACGCCGCGCGCCTTGTCGTCGATATAGAGCATACCGCCGCCAATCATCACCGACACATACATGGCCAGGGCGATAGAGCCTGCCAGCAGGTACTTCATGTACTCGACGTAGGGATACAACTCGACAATCTGGAGCACGATCTGCTGCACCACTTTGGGTTGCACCGTGGGATTGTTCAAGGCATCGGCCAGAGACTGCATCTCCGCCTCAAGGCTGCTGCTCATGAACTGGTCCGAGTTATCCACCACGAGGCCCAGTTTCGGCGAATCCCCCGCTAGCACACGGCGTGAGTATTGCGCAGGAATGATCAGCGCCGCATCGAGCTTGCCTGTGCGTACATCCTCGCGAGCCTGGCGCTCGTCATTACACTGCACCGCGGTGAAGGTCTTGATGTTCACCGCCACGGAGTCGAACATCTCGCGCACGCGCACGGCCTGCTCGCCATGGTCGTAATCCACCACGCCTACCCGCGCATTGTGAATTTTGCCGCCGAAGGCGTTGCCCAGAATGACGAGCTGTACCAGCGGCATCACCATCGAGACCAGCATCAGAGTCGGCGAGCGGAAGAACTTCCGGAGCTCGCGCTCGACAATTGCCATCATTCTGGTCATGTTGACATCCCTGGCCGCGGCGGCATCTGAAAGAGAGGCGCCTTGACCTGCTCGTCGCGTAATTGCCGGCCCGTGTAGTGCACAAACACGTCGTCGAGGGTCGTATTCTGCACGCTCAGCGACTTGATCACTCCGCCTTTGTCCGCAGCCAGTTCCACCAGGCTTGCCGTTGTCTGTGGCCCGTTTTCGGTGTGCAACCTGTAGGACCCCATGCTCTGCGGTTCAACACTGGTTAAGCCCTCCAGGCTTTCCAGGCGCTCACGCCACTCTCCGGCATCACGCGCAAACTGAACCTCCACCACGCTGTTCCCCGGCACACTTGCCTTGAGGGCAATCGGAGTATCCAGCGCGACGAGCTTTCCGTGGTCCACAATGGCGATGCGGTCGCAGAGGTGATCGGCCTCGTCCATGTAGTGAGTGGTGATCAACATGGTCAGCTCCCGCGAGCCGCGCAGCTTATCCAGCATCTCCCACACGGCCACGCGCGAGACCGGGTCAAGCCCAGTCGTCGGCTCATCAAGAAAAAAGATTTGCGGATTGTGAATAAGCCCGCGGGCAATCTCCAATCGCCGGCGCATGCCGCCGGAGAGCGTCTTGGTTTGCGCATCGCGCCACTTCAGCAGGTCCACGGCTTCGAGGAGTTCCTCAATGTTCTTCTCCCGCTGCGCCTTTGGCACTTCGTACAGCTTTGCGTAAATCGAGAGGTTCTCCTCGACAGTCAGGTCAACATCGCTGGTCAGTGCTTGCGGAATAACTCCGATGGCGCGGCGCACGGTGTCAGGCTCTTTGGCCACATCGTGCCCCGCAATGATGGCCCGGCCACTCGTTGCGGGAATCAGCGTGGTCATCATGCGGATTAGGGTGCTCTTGCCGGCTCCATTGGGCCCCAGCAGGCCAAATATCTCACCCTCCTTCACCTGGAAGCTCACGTCGCTGACGGCTTCGAAATCGCCGTAGCGTTTGACGATGTTTTCGACCGCGATGGCTATGCCGGCATACCGCGGATCGCTCTTGTGCGTTGTCATTGGCGCACCAGCTTGCTTTTTGGGATGTACACCTCCGCGGTCATCCCCGGCACGTAGCGCATCCCCGGGTTGTCGATGAGGAGCTTCAGGCGAATCGTTTTGATGTCGCGTTTGCGGCGGCTGACATCGCGCTGTGTGGCAAAGTCTCCCTCCGCGGACTTGGCAATGACCTTGCCATCCAGCGCGGCCCCGCTGGGCATCACCACGCGCAGCACGTCGCCCAACTGCACCGCGTCAGCCTCCGTCTCCGGCAGCGGCGCATAGACCCAGGTCTGCGTCAGATCCACAATCGTGACGATGGGGCTGCCTGGCGTCACGACCTCGCCCTGTCGCGCCGCGCGCACATCCACGATGCCCGTTACGGGAGACACCACGCTCGCATAGCCTACTTCCACCTGGGCCTCCTTCAGCAGGGCGCGCGCGTTCTCCACGTCCGCTTTGGTCGCTTCCGCGGACTGTGCCGCGGCCTGCGCCTGAATGGTGTTGGCAATGGCGAGTTTCAGCGATGCCTCCGCGGCCGCCACCTGCTCCTTCGCGGCATCCACGGCCGCCCGCGCTGCGTCCAGCGAGGTCTTGGCATCGTCGAGCGCCTGCGTGCTCATCACGCCCTGCTGGGCCAGGGCGACCGCGCGCCTGGAATCCGCGTCCTGGTGCTCATACTGCGCCTGGGCCTGCACCAGCGTTGCGCGCGCCGCCCGGAGTTGCGCTTCTGCGTTCGACACCTGGCTGGCCGTGCTTCCACTCGTCTGGCGCAGTGTGTCCTTTGACCCCAGCAGCTTGTAGCGCTGGCTCTCGGCAGTCGCTGCGGCAGCCGATTGCGCGGCCTTCAGATCCTGGCTCTCGATGGTGGCGACCAATTGCCCCGCTTGCACCTGCTGGCCTTCGTCCACGGCCAGGCGCTCGATGCGCCCGGTGATGCGCGAGCTCACAATCACCTCGTTGGCATCAACCGTCCCAATGAGTTGCAGGTCCTGGGTGCGTCGCGTGGTGAAGAAATACCAAACCAGCGAGATGAGCAAGAGGAAACCCAATATAAAAAAGACACGATTGCGCGGATTCATCGTTTCGTTCTCCAGACTAGGAATCGCGTACTTCCGGGCATTGGCAGCGGCGCCAGGACTTTGCAACTTCCATGGTGCAAGACTAGCGGGAAGAATTCCAGGTGTCTTGCGATTTTCGGCGAACGGCGGCGGGATACCGGCGAGCGGCGAACTATTTTTCGACTAAACCTGAATTCCGAAGTTGAAGATAGATTTCATCGCACAAAAAACGTGCGATGGAAAAGCGTACATGGTTCAACGGACGCGGCCCTGGATAGTGGGTTTGGAAGAATACGGCGAGATGGGTGCCACGATTCCTCCACTACGCGGCCCGAAGCGCCAAGGTGCGGCGCGGAAGAAAAGAGTCGGGCCACTTTGGTCGGAATGACAATATTGAGCGTCGAGGCACGGGGAGCCGGGTCCCGCCTTGCGAGATCGGAATGACAAGATTGGTGTGATTTTGTAGTGGGATAAAATGCAGCTTCAGCGAAGTTGTGTTCCCATAAGCAAACACACTCAAAGGCAAAGAGACACACCTTTTCGTTCAGACTAGTTTGGAGGGCCACCTTCGGATTTCTGCAGAGAGGGGCCAACAGGAAACTGACACAAGACTCCGCCTGGGACTGGTGGCGGCTTCAATTCGCTTTTACCGCCGGGGTTGTTGCCGGCGAGGTTGGGGCCGGGCCGGTGTACTGGTTGATGTGTTCGAGTTCCTTCAGGTGGTTGTACCAGGTGAACTTCAGGATGATGGAAGTGATGGCGACAACGGCAAAGGTGATGGCCGCGATGCGCAGGCGCCACGTCACGATGTAAATGGGCAGGGCGACCAGGGAGACCTGCCAAACAATGCCAACGACGACGTTGAAGAGGTCGCGGAAGAAATCCTGGTTCTTTTGAAAGGACGGGTCTTCCTGCAGCACTTTCTTCAGGATCGGACCCCAGAAGCCCCAAGGCCGCACGCGCCGGTAGAATTCCTTCAGCACCGCTTCGTCTTCAGGCACAGTTAAATATGTGCCCAGGAAGCAGCCGATGAGAGAGAGGAGGAACACCAAGCCAAAGCCCACGGAGACTTCCAAGTTGAGAGAATGAGCATGAGCAAAATCCTGCAAGGGGGCGATCTTAGTGATTAACGTCGGAATGGTGAGAGCGGAACACATCCCCGCCACCATGCCCCAGAAGTAACCGTAGCCGTTAAAGCGCCACCAATACCACTTGAGGACATTGGAAGCGGTGTAGCCTCCCCACAGGGCGGTGACGATCCAAATCACTACGTTGTTTACGCTGGTCACGTACCAGCCGATCAACACGCCGAGGAGCACCACCACGAAGGAACTCAGATAGCTGAGCCGCACGTAGGTCTTCGGGCTGGCATGCGGATTGATGAAGCGCTTGTAAATGTCGTTGACGAAGTAAGGAGGCGCGGCGTTCACGGTCGCGGCGAAGTTGGACATATAGGCAGCCAGCAAGCCGGCGATGAGCACGCCGAGCAAGCCGGCCGGCACAAACCGCCCAAGGGCGTAAGGAAGAATGCGCTCGAAATCCATGTTCGTGCCCATGCCGCGAATCTGGTCGCTGAAGAAGACCAGGGCCAGCACGGTCAGCCCGGTAATCAGGAAATAGCGCGGGAAGGTGAGCACCACGTTCACCCACCCGCTCATCATGGAGGCTTCGCGGGGGTTCTTGCAGGAGAGAACGCGCTGCATGTCGTAGTTTGGCGCGGGGCCTGCGGCGCTGATCAGGATGCCTTTAAAGAGGAGCATCATGACGAAGAACCCGAAGAGCCCGTAGCCGTCCTGGGCGATTCGCGCGTTTGCAGAGGGAACCAGATGGGACCAGTCCAAATTCAGGTGCCAGCCAAAGAAGATGTTGTCCCAGCCCGCGGGGATGAAGCGCTGCAGCGTGCCCGGGGCGACCTTCATCATCGCGATGATGCCCACGGCGAATGACGCCACGGAAAGGATGCAGAACTGCAGCACTTCGGTGATCACGACGCTGAACATCCCGCCCTTGATAACGTAGAGAGCGGTGATGGCAATGAGCAGAAGAGCGTATTGATTCGCGCTGAGGTGCCAGGGCAGGAAGGTTGCGGCGAATTTGCCGATGCCCTTGAAGCCGTAGGTGAAGAATCCGATGATGCTCATGAAGGCGTAGATGACGACGATGATGTGGGCGAGTTGCGCGCCGCGGCCCTTGCCGAATCGCGTCTGGATCCATTCCGCACCCGTCATCACATTCGAGCGGCGCAGCCATGTGGACATATACACCATGAGGAATACCTGATTGAAGGTCGGCCAGAGCCAGGGAATCCACACGCTCTTGAGGCCATACACAAACATCCAATAGACCAGCAGCATGGTGCCGCTGATATCGAACATTCCCGAAGCGTTGGAGATCCCGAGGATGTACCAGGGCATGACATTGCCGCCCAGGAAGTAGGCTTTCATATCGCGGGAGGCGCGATGGGAAACCCAGTAGCCGATCAGGACCGATAACACCAGGTAGGCAATGATGATGGCGATGTCAATCAAATGCAGCTGCACGAGATGCACGGTACACCTCAATTGGGGCGGCCTGCCGCGCAAATGGTATCCTTTGCGCGGTCAGATTGCCGTTCGTTTCCCTACGGTCCCTGTCCACAAATTACTGCGGTTGCCACTGCTGGAATTCGCGCGGCCAACTTCCTGCTCCGCACGGCCGTGCGACCTCACCATCATGGAAGCGTGCCCGCCAGCAAGAACACCAGCGGCGCTTGCCAGTTGATGGCAACCTCATTGCTCGCATACGAGGCCTGATCATCCACGTAAACTTTCGCCGGCGGCAACCCCGGCGGCAGCTTTTTCAACGCGTCGTCCTGGCGCGCGGCATTGGGACCCCCGGAGAGCAATCCCGGCCACGGCTCGGCGTTTTTGCCCGCTCCGCTCGGCCGGTGATGCGGGTGGTGATACGGATTTTCCCCCACCTGCGTCATCCAGGAAATTGAAAATGTGTTGCGTCCCAGGAGGTAATGAAGATTATCCTGCGCGGTTTCCACAAAACTGGGATCGGGCGCAAGGAGGTTGGCCACGAGCAATTCCATGCCGTAATTTGCGACCACACCGTTCGAGCCCCACACGTAATCTTTCGCCAGCAGGCTCACGCGATAGGGATTCTTTCTGGTGCGCTCGACAATCGTGCGCGCCGCCGCCACGGTGCGCTTGCGAATGTCCGCCACCGCCGTGGCATCCGCGCCCTTGCGCGAACTCATCGCGTACGTCCAGAGCCCCAAAGGAGCAACCTCTCGCCAGCCTTCCGGCGAGGGCGCTTCCAAGCTAGGCCGAAAATCCGGATAGTGCTTCACGAAATAATCGTCGTAGGCGGCTTCGCCGGTCGTGCGCCAGAGTTCTGCGGCTGCCCACAGCCTTTCGTCACCGCAATAGTTGTCGCTGTACTCGCCCGTGCTGACCCCCATCGGGTTCTTGAACATGACCTTAGGATACTTCTCCGTCCAGAGCCAGGCCTTGCGCGCCGCTTCCAGGTTGCGCGCTGCGAATATTGCATCGAAAGGCCGATACACGCGCGCGGCGATGGCGGCCACCGCCGCCAGGTCGGCCGTAGCGCACGTGCTTTTGTACGGCGCCTGCCCAGTCCCAATCACTTCGCTGGGCAAAAGGTCGTCTTCCGGCATCACGAAAGCGGGAAAATGTTCGCTGGTCTGCTTGTGCCACGCGCCGCCATCGTCATCCTGCATGTTGAGCATCCATTCGAGGTTCCAGCGGATTTCATTCAGGATGTCCGGCGTGCCGTTGCCGCTCTCGGGAATATTCAGCTTGATGCTCTTAACCTTCGGTCCGTAAATCTCCCACGTCCACAGCAGCGTCCCCGTGGTGATTCCGGAGTTCACGAGGTAGCGGCCATAGTCGCCGGCATCGTGCCAGCCACCGATATTGTCCCGTTCACCTTGCTTTCCCGACGAAGGGTGAAACTCACCCTTCAAGTGGCATGCGGCGTGCGCATAGCCGGGAAACTCCGGCCCTAGGTTCACTGCCGTGCCGCAACGCTGGCCGTAGAACGCGCGCATGGCCAGATAATAGGTGCGCAAAAAAACATCCCGCCGGATCGAAAACGTCCAACTCCGCCCTACTCCCGGGATGTCCAGATAGTAACTGCCCGCTTCGCGCAGCTTCGTGAAGTCAGCGAGCTGCACGGAATCGCCCGAATCCGCATCCAGGCTGGGCGGTCCAAGCGTGCCCTTAAACACCGTCACATGGTCGGAGGCGCGCTTCACTTCAAAAGTCGTGGCCGCCGCCGCAATCACTGCCACCTTCGAGGCTCCCGGCAGGTAGCCGACCTGGTCCACTTTTATCTGGGTGCTTGCGGCCTCCGCTCCATAAGCCGTTCCCGTCGCTCCCGTGAACGAAAGGGATAGAAGGATGAGCCAGATTGGCAGGGTTGACAGGCGGGTGCTGAAGCGGCACGCGGACGCAGTCATGCTTTTCCCTTTCAATCTGGGCGAGTGGTTCAAGGGTGCAAGCCTCTCGTTTCGGCGGCAGCAGCGGCAGTGATTGCTCTCACCTGAAGGTGTGACTGCGGGCACACTTCCCTGAGCAGAGCGCCCTACTTTACTCTTGCGGGCCAGCTTCATATCTACACCTCAAAGTTATTCTAGGCCACTAAAATATCGATATACTAGTGTTGTGTCCCGAAAATGCCGTGCAAGAGTTCAGAGTCTTCAGGGGCTAAAGCCCAATTCATTCTACGGGCTGTACGCCGGGGCTGAAGCCCCGGCCTCCTAAAGAAAAATGCAAGGAACTTCCGGGACGGGACACTGGATGGTCTTGCGAGTCCGCCGCGTTCCGCTCAGGGAGCCGCCCTCATGAGGTACGGTTACTTCGACGATCAGAAGCGAGAGTACGTAATCACGCAGCCGGATACGCCCCTGCCGTGGATCAACTACCTCGGCTGCGAAGCTTATTTCGGCATCATCTCCAATACCGCCGGCGGCTATTCTTTCTACCGCGACGCGCGCCTGCGCCGCGTCACGCGTTACCGCTATAACAACGCTCCCTATGATGTCGGCGGACGCTACATTTATCTTCGCGATGATAGCTCCGGCGAATTCTGGTCTCCCTCCTGGCAACCCACGCGTGACAAGCTGGAAGAGTATTCCTGCCGTCACGGCATGGGGTACACGACGATCGGCTCGAAATACAACGGCATCGAAGCGAGCACCCGCTACTTCGTGCCGCTCGACGAGAATCTGGAAATCTGGCAACTGAGCGTAACGAACAATCGAACGCAGGCCGCCGAACTCTCTGTTTTCTCAATCATCGAGTTCTGCTTGTGGGACGCACAGGACGATTCCACAAACTTCCAGCGCAACTTCAGCATCGGCGAAGTCGAAATCGAGGACGGCGTTATTTACCACAAGACCGAATACCGCGAGCGCCGCAACCACTTCGCGTTCTTCGCCTGCTCCGAAAGAATCGCCGGGTACGACACGCAGCGCGACGCCTTTCTGGGTCCCTATCGCGGCTGGGACAATCCCGCCGCCGTGGAGCGCGGACAGCTATCCAATTCCGTCGCGCACGGCTGGGCGCCGGTGGGCTCACACCACGTCAAGCTCTCGCTGAAGCCCGGCGAAACCCGGCAAATCAACTTTGTTCTGGGCTATCAAGAGAACCCGCGGGACCAGAAATTCGATCCGCCCGATTCGCAAATCATCAACAAGAAAGCGGCGAAGGCCGTGATCGCCAAGTATCGCGTGGCGGCGAATGCCTGCGGCGCGTTCGAAAAGCTTCGGCTTTACTGGAATGAATTGCTGGGACTATGCCAGGTGGACACGCCGGACGTGCACACGAATCGCATGGTGAACATCTGGAACGCGTATCAGTGCATGGCGACGTTCAACATGTCGCGCTCGGCGTCGTTCTACGAATCGGGGATCGGGCGGGGACTGGGGTTCCGCGACTCGAACCAGGATTTGCTGGGCTTTGTGCACATGGTACCGGGGCGCGCGCGGGAACGCATCCTGGATCTGGCCGCCACGCAACTCGCGAGCGGCGGCGCGTATCACCAATATCAGCCGCTGACCAAGCGCGGCAATGACGCGGTGGGCAGCGGCTTCAACGACGATCCCCACTGGCTGATTATCGGCGTCGGCGCCTATCTGAAGGAGACCGGCGACTGGAGCATCCTGGATGAGTTGGTGCCTTATGACAATGCGCCCGGTTCCGAAACGCCGCTCTACGAGCACCTCCAACGCAGCTTCCGGTACACGCTCGAGCGTCTTGGCCCTCATGGCCTGCCGCTCATCGGGCGCGCCGATTGGAACGATTGCCTGAACCTGAACTGCTTTTCCGATTCGCCGGGGCAATCCTTTCAGACCACCACCAACAAAGACGGCAAGGTTGCCGAATCCGTGTTCATCGCCGGCCTGTTTGTGCTGGCCGGCCGCGAGCTTGCGGAGATTGCCAGCCATCGCGGCCTCGCCGCCGAGGCTGACTCGTACCTGGCCGAAGTCGCCAAGATGGATGGCACAATTCACAAGCACGGATGGGACGGTGAGTGGTTCCTCCGCGCGTATGATGATTTCAGCCGGAAGATCGGCTCGAAGGAAAATGCCGAGGGCAAAATCTTCATCGAAACGCAGGGGTTCTGCCCCCTGGCGGGCGTCGGGCTGGAGGATGGACTTGCCACAAAGGCGTTGGAATCCACGCGCAAGCTGCTGGCCACCGAGCACGGCATACTCCTGCAGCAGCCTGCCTACTCGAAGTATTACCTTGAGTACGGCGAAATTTCCTCTTACCCGCCCGGCTACAAGGAAAACGCCAGCATCTTCTGCCACAACAACCCCTGGGTCATCATCGGCGAAACGCGCGTCGGAAATGGGGATGCCGCGCACGACTATTACACGCGGATCAATCCTTCCGCGCGCGAGGAAATCAGCGACGTGCACCGTTGCGAGCCTTACGTTTATGCGCAGATGATCGCCGGGCGCGACGCCCCCACGTACGGGGAGGCCAAGAACTCCTGGCTAACCGGCACGGCCGCGTGGAACTACCATGCCATCACGCAATGGATTCTGGGCATCCGTACGTCCTACGAGGGCCTGCAGATCGCGCCGGTCATTCCGAAAAGCTGGCGCGGCTTCAAGGCCTGCCGCAAATTCCGCGGCGTGACGTATCAGATCGAAGTGCAGCGCGCCGGAGACGGCAACGAGGTGCGTCTTGAAGTGAATGGCGCGCCCATCCAGGGGAACCTCGTGCCACCGCCGCCGCCGGGCACCAAGAGTGTCGCGGTCAAAGCAACGTTGCGTTAATCTCAGCCGAGTGGCGTGCGGTGAGAAACTGCGCGACCCTCGGTCTTCTCAAATGCGCACAAGAGGGATTTCATGACCTACGCGCCCGCTAACTCGCGTTACGACAAAATGCAATACCGGCGCTGCGGCCGCAGCGGGTTGCTCCTGCCGGCCATTTCGCTGGGGCTGTGGCACAATTTCGGCGGCGTGGACTCCTTCGAGAATTGCCGGGCCATGCTGCGGCGCGCGTTCGACCTCGGCATCACGCACTTCGACCTGGCGAATAATTACGGCCCGCCTCCGGGCTCTGCCGAGGAGAATTTCGGGCGCATCCTTCACAGCGATTTCGCGGCTCATCGCGACGAACTCATCATCAGCACCAAGGCTGGCTGGGGGATGTGGCCTGGACCGTACGGCGATTGGGGCTCGCGCAAATATCTTCTCGCCAGTCTGGACCAGAGCCTGAAGCGCATGAAGCTCGATTACGTGGACATTTTTTACTCCCACCGCCCCGATCCGCAAACGCCGATTGAGGAAACGATGTCCGCGCTCGAGCACACGGTGCGCCGCGGCAAGGCGCTCTATGCGGGGATTTCCAGCTACGACGCGGCGCAAACCGAGGCAGCCGCAAATGTGCTCCGCCAGCTTGGCACGCCCTGCCTCATCCATCAGCCAAAATATTCCATGTTCGAGAGAAATATCGAGAGCGGGCTGCTTGATGTATTGGAAAAGGAAGGCGTCGGCTGCATCGCCTTCTGTCCGCTCGCACAGGGCTTGCTCACGAATCGCTATCTCAACGGCATCCCGAGCGATTCTCGCGCCAACAAGCCCCACGGCTTCCTGAAGCGAAACGATGTCAGCGAGCGGCGCCTGACGCAGGTGCGCGCGCTCAACGGACTGGCCGAGTCACGCGGGCAGTCGGTTGCGCAGCTCGCGCTTGCCTGGGTGTTGCGAGATGCGCGCATGACCAGCGCCTTGATTGGCGCAAGCCGCGTGGAGCAGGTGGAACAAAACGTCGCAGCGCTCGGCAATCTGCGCTTATCTGCCGCAGAACTTGCCCAGATCGAGGCCATCCTCTCGACCGCATGAGCCTGAAATCCGATAAGTTGAGATCTTTCGGGGCGCAAACGACGCGCCCCTCAAGATGACGGGCTGCTGCGCCGTTTGAATGACGTCAAAAGTGTTGTTCGTGAAAGGGTCCGATTAAGAGACAGACAGGCTGCGGATGAACCCTCAGAACCATTTCCTCAGGGGCTAAAGCCCACTGGTTATACATGCCTTACGCCGGGGCTGAAGCCCCGGCCTCCTAAAGAAACGACTTTCTCCGCAAGCTGCCAGAGGTCTGAGCCCCTAAGCTGCGGAGTTAATCCGCAAATTGCAAAACAGCGCTCGCACGGTCTAATGCTTGGAGCCCTTCCCGCTTTTCTTCGCCGGCGGCTGCGGGCGCCCGGGGAGTTTGCCGAAAGTCTTGAGTACCGCCAGATTCTTGCGGATCAAGGCGTTCCGCTGTTCCACGCACAAAAAGCTGCGCAGGGGGTCTGGCGGCGTGTTCATCGTGTAGTCCAGCAGGTTTTCCACCGTGCTGGTGACCACGTTCAGGCGCGTGTCCGATGCGCCGTAGTAGATGTACACGTCTCCGTTTTTCGTGGCGATCCAGCCGTTGCTGAAGGCCACGTTGGAGACGTCGCCGATGCGCTCCTCGCCCTGCGGCGCCAGGAAATATCCCGCCGGCTGGTGCGTGATCACGTATGGCCTCTCCGGGTCGCTCAGGAAGGTGTACAAAACGTAGCGCAGTCCCGCCGCGGTGTTCCGCACGCCGTGAGCCAGGTGCAGCCAACCCTTGGCGGTCTTGATAGGCGCCGGACCCAGCCCGTTTTTCACTTCCTTGATGGTGTGATACTCGCGATTGTCCATGATGATTTCATTTTCGACGATTGCGCCCACCATCGTTGTGCATAGTCCCCAGCCAATTCCTCCGCCTTTTCCCGCCTGAATGAATTCATCCTGGGGCCGCGTATATAGCGCGTACTTCCCATCCACAAATTCCGGATGCAACACGACGTTTCTTTGCTGTGGCGACTTGGTGCGCAAATCCGGCAGGCGTTCCCAATTTTTCAGGTCCCTGGTCCGGGCAATGCCGCATTGCGCGACGGCCGACGACGTATCCCACAGCGGCACTTTCGGATCCTTCCGCTCGGTGCAGAACAGGCCGTAGATCCATCCATCCTCGTGCCGCACCACGCGAATGTCGTACACGTTGGTGTCCGGGTCGCCCGTTTGCGGCATCAGGATGGGGAAATCCCAGAAGCGGAAGTTGTCCACGCCGTTCGGGCTTTCGGCCACCGCAAGGAACGATTTGCGATCCGCTCCCTCGACGCGCACAAACACCAGAAACTTTCTTTCGTATTCCATGGCGCCGGCGTTGAACGTCGCGTTCACACCCATGCGCTCCATCAGGCGGGGGTTGCTCTTGTAGTCGAAATCGTAGCGCCAGAAGAGCGGAGTGTGCTCCGCCGTCAGCACGGGGTTGACATACCGGTCATACACCCCGTTCCCGCTCCTGGCTTTCACGTTTTTCCGGGCAATGAGTTTCTCGTGCTGCCGGAACAGTTGTTGCACTTTTTTCTTATACGCGGCTGCGTTCATTCGCCTTCTCCGGCCGTAGGGTATCGGCTCGCACCTGCATTCTTCAAGCCCCGTGTTTCCTGGCCAAATTGTCCAGGCGTTCCATCACTTCAAAGCAGGTCCGGCTGTTGTGATACGGACACTTCCAGGGATCCACTTTGTACTTGTCGTTGCTGGGGGTTCCGTCGCGCGACACTTTCCAATACCACTCTCCGCGCTGGTGATCCACGATATATTTTTCAATGAACTCCCAGCTATTCTGCGACGCCTTCAGGAAATAGTCCCGCCCCGAGAGTTCGTAGGCGTTCAGGAATCCCACCACGGCCTCCGCTTGAGGCCACCAATGCTTGTCGGTGTCGATGATTTCCTTCCGTGTGCCCTCGTAGAACAAGCCACCATCGTTGTCCACCGCCTGCTCGTACACCGCTTGCGCCATGCTCACCGCCGCTTTCCGCGCTTCCTCCAGAATGGCGGTGTCGCCCAATACTTGCGCGGCCTCGCAGATCAGCCAGCTCCCTTCAATATCATGGCCAAAGGAAAACCGGTCCGAGCGATCGTGCCACGTTTCGTCGAAAAACATCCGGAAATGGCGCGTCTCCGGATCAATGATGTGGTCCAGAAAAATACGAAGCAGTTCCCGCAGGCGCTTCCGCAATCCGTCGTCATTCCATATCCGCAGGAGACTCGCATACGCTTCCAGCAAGTGTAGGTGCGTGTTCATGGATTTCTTTTCATCCATGTCCACTTCGCTCAGGCGCTGCTCCTGCGCGAGCTTCCAGTCCCGTTCGTAGGTTTCGAAGTATCCGCCATTCTTTGAGTCATGGCTGGCGTCTTCAATCATCCGGTGCAGGTCAATGGCCTTTTCCAGCGGTTCCTTTTCCGCGCTCGCAGCCGCGTACTCCGCCAGCGCGTAGACGGTGAAGGCCTGTCCGTAAATCCGCTTCTTCGCCTCCACGGGGTTGCCCCGGTGGTCCACCATCCAGTACATTCCGCCAAATTCCGCGTCCCAGAAATACCGCTGCAGATATTCGTAAGCCCGCCGCGCTGTGCGCAAGTACACCTCGTCGCCGTAAACCTTGTACGCTTTCGCAAAGGTCCACAGAATGCGCGCGTTCAGGATCAGCCCTTTGTGGGCCAGCGGATCAATCGTCAGGTCATTGGCAATCTGCCCGCGAAACCCGCCAAACTCGCGGTCCACCGCGTAGTTCAGCCAAAACGGCAGAATGTCGCCAAGCAATTCGTGCTCGACCCGTTCACGCCACCCGTCCACGATGCTCATACTTTCTCCCTGCAGCGCCCCGGCCAAAGATCGTGCCACTATTCCTTGTGCACGCTTCCTGAATTACTTGATGGGTGTCGCCGGCCACGGCTGGTCCGGCTCCAACAGACCGGTTTCCGCATTCATCATTCTGTAGGAAAGACATCGCTTCTTCTGCGCAGAGTCTGGAATATACGCCGCGCCCATGTCAAGAATGGATAAACGCTACCGGGAACAGAAATCACACGCACTCGCGTTTATTCCCTTCCCGCGAAGCGGTCCTCCTTTGGCAGCCCCGTTGTACTTTCCCTCCCCAGATTGCGCTAGAATGCTGGTAATTGGTGGTGCTTCTGTTGGTCGCTCCGCTGGTCCTTGAGCGAGGTCAGGACCCAATGACAAAAGCTGCTAAGGCACACGGCGCCGTGAAGGCACCTGCCGTTACTCTCAAGTCGCTCGCTTCGCATCTCGACCTGACAGCAGGAACCGTTTCCAGTGTTCTGAACAATTCGCCCGCCTCACGCTCCATCCCCGAACGCACGCGCAATCGCATCATGGAGGCCGCCCGGCGGCTCAACTATCGCCCTAATTTCCTGGCGCGTTCTCTGCGCGTCCGGCGCAGCTATACCGTCGGTGTAATCGCCCAGGAGATCGGCGATCCCTACGGCGCAACAATTATCAGCGGCGTCGAGACGTTCCTGCGCAAGAACAATTTCTTTTTTCTCACCGTCGTTCACCGCCATGAGGACAAACTCATGCGCTCGTATTCCCAGCTGCTGCTCACGCGCGGCGTCGAAGGCATCATTACCATTGACACCTCCATAGACCAGCAGCCCACTCTTCCCACCGTTGCCATCGCCGGCCATCAGCAAGCTCCCAGCGTCACCAACATCATCCTCGATCACCATCGCGCCGCGCGGCTCGTCCTGCAGCATCTGCTTGACCTCGGCCACAGACGGATCGCGTTCTTCCGGGGGCCTTCGTCCAGCTCGGACTCCGCGCCTCGCTGGAACGCCATCCAGGAAGTCGCCGCCGAACTGCATCTACCCATTTACCTGGAACTGGTGTTCCAGCTCGAAAGGATCCCGAATACTTCCGATATCGGTTATCTCCCCGCGAAAGAGCTGCTGGCGGCCGAAATCCCCTTCACCGCGCTCTTTGCCTATAACGACACTTCCGCGGTCGGCGCGATGTTCGTGTTGCATGAAGCCGGCCTCCGCGTCCCCGAGGACGTTTCCGTCGTTGGATTCGACGACATCTCCGTCGCCTCGTTCGCCTTCCCGCCTCTTACGACTGTCCGCCAGCCTCTCCTGGAAATGGGCACAGTCGCCGCCCAAACCCTTCTCGACCGCATCGAGGAGCGTGCTCCCTTCATTTCTGAAATCACCCTCGCGCCGGAGCTGATCATCCGTAATTCGACCGGCCCTGCCCGCCGGCGGTGACCCGCAGCGAAGCCGGGAGGTTTCGTAACACTTCGGAAACATAAACGGGTTACACTACGAGACTGTTGTAAAGCCCAAGTTTCCGCGCTAATGACGCCGCGGACGGCAAATGCTCTTCTGGTTCGGGGCAGGCCATGCTGAAAGCGAAATACCCGGCAACGAATTGGCTCGCTGTTCGCCCTCCCATTGACTCACCAGACCAATCGTTGCTGGAACTGAGAGGTTCCTAGTGACAACAACGGCTCGGGCAGAGTCCCATACAATTCAGGAGCTGAGTGCGTTTGGCAAAGCGAGATCCACGGTTCAGGGAACTCACCTGAGCGCCGAAGAGTTGCGCAAGACAGATGCGTTTTGGAGAGCGTGCACTTACGTGATTCTTGGCATGCTCTATCTGCAAGAAAATCCACTCTTACGAGAACCCTTGAAGCCGGAACACATCAAGAACCGCCTCTTGGGACATTGGGGCTCGAGTCCCGGCCTGGCATTCACTTACATTCACCTGATGCGCCAGATCAAGAAGTACGATCAGGAGATGATCTTTCTGGCCGGGCCCGGGCATGGCGCCCCGGGAGTTCTTGCTCCCGTCTATTTGGAAGGCAGCTACTCGGAGGTGTACCCGGACAAGTGTGAAGACGAAGAAGGCTTGCGGGAATTCTTCAAGCAATTCTCGTTTCCCGGCGGCATTGGGAGCCACTGCACGCCAGAAACGCCGGGCTCGATTCATGAAGGAGGAGAGCTTGGGTATGTGCTATCGCACGCTTGCGGCGCGGCGTTCGACAATCCGGAACTGATCGTTGCGGCAGTTGTCGGCGACGGCGAATCGGAAACGGGACCTCTGGCCACTTCCTGGCACATCAATAAGTTTCTTAGCCCCGTTCGCGACGGCGCCGTGTTGCCGATCCTGCATTTGAATGGCTACAAGATCAACAATCCGACGCTGCTGGCGCGCATCAGCCACGAGGAATTGGAGAGTTTGCTGCGAGGTTACGGCTGGACGCCCTACTTCGTGGAAGGCTCGGAGCACGAAAGCATGCATCAGGCCATGGCGGCGACGACGGAGTTTTGCGTCACGGAGATCAGAAGAATTCAGCGGGAAGCGCGTGCGAAGGGCGTGGCGGAGCGCCCGCGGTGGCCCATGATTGTTTTACGCTCGCCGAAAGGTTGGACGGCTCCGAGATTTGTGGACGGCCATAAGCTGGAAGGGTTCTGGCGCGCGCACCAGGTTCCGATTATGAATGTTAAGAAGAACGCGGAGCACCTGCAGTTGCTGGAAAGCTGGATGCGCGGATACAAACCGGAGGAACTGTTCGATCAAAATGGCAAGCTGCGCGCCGAATTCAAGGAGATTGCGCCCGCGGGCACACGCCGTATGGGCTCCAATCCCCATGCCAATGGCGGCCGACTGAAGAGGGCGCTGCGGCTGCCGGACTTTCGTCAGTATGCCCAGAAGTTGGAGAAACCCGGAGTGGTGCAGGCAGAAAATACACGTCCTTTGGGCGCGTTCTTGCGCGACGTCATGAAACTGAACATGACGAATTTCCGGGTTTTCGGGCCGGATGAAACTACTTCCAACAAGCTGGATGACATTTATGAGGCGAGCAAGAAGTTCTGGATCGCCGAATATTTTCCCGAGGACACGGACGGCGGAGAGTTGGCGCCTGACGGACGAGTAATCGAAGTACTGAGCGAGCACACCGTTGAGGGAATGTTGGAAGGTTACCTGCTGACCGGCCGCCACGGATTCATCAATTCCTACGAATCCTTCATTCACGTGATTGATTCGATGTTCAACCAGTTTGCCAAATGGCTCTCCATCTGCAATCACCTGTCGTGGCGGGAGCACATTGCTTCGCTGAATCTGCTGATCACTTCGACGGTGTGGCGGCAAGACCACAACGGATTCACGCATCAGGATCCCGGCTTTCTGGACGTAGTCGTAAACAAGAGCGCTGCTGTCACGCGCATTTATCTCCCGCCCGACGTCAATTGCCTGCTCTCGGTGGCCGACCACTGCCTGCGCAGCGAAAACTACGTCAACGTCATTGTCTGCGACAAACAACTGCATCTCCAATTCATGGACATGGATGCCGCCATCAAGCACTGCACCAAGGGAATCGGCCTCTGGGAATGGGCCTGCAACGACCAAGGCTGCGAGCCGGACGTGGTGATGGCATCGGCCGGAGATATTCCAACCCAGGAAGCCTTGGCGGCAATCGTGCTCTTGCGGGAAGAATTCCCCGATATCAAGATTCGTTACGTCAATGTGGTTGATCTTTTCAAATTGCAGCCAAACACGGAACATCCGCACGGCTTGCCCGACCGGGACTTCGATTCCCTGTTTACCGTCGATAAGCCGATCATCTTCAATTTCCACGGTTATCCCTGGCTGATTCACCGGTTGGCCTATCGCCGCAAGAACCACGATGGCATGCACGTCCGCGGATACAAGGAGAAGGGCAACATCAACACGCCAATGGAGTTGGCCATCGAAAACGAGATCGACCGCTACAGCCTGGCCCGAGACGTGATTGATCGCGTGCCGAGACTGCAAAGGGTCGGCGCCCACGCCAAGGAAAAATTCCGTAACTTACAAATCGAGTGCTTGAACTACGCGCACCAGTACGGCATAGACGAGCCGAATGTTGCTGCGTGGACCTGGCCTTACTAGACGCGCGGCGATTTTGGGGCGTTTGCGAGGGCTGCGGAAAGCAGATCCCTCGTTTCGCTCGGGGTGACAAGTTTGTGATGATGATTGCGAGATGGCAAATCTGTTGTCAAAATTGCGCGACGACAAGTTTATAGGGGCAATTGCGGGCTGAAAAGCGGCGGCAAGCCGCCGCACTCCAAATGGCCGCGGCGTGACGGAAGGCGTGGCATTCACAGGGCAAAGGCAGGATCGATCATGAATGTTCTCGTACTGAATTCGGGAAGTTCCAGCCTGAAGTTTCAGCTCATCGCGACGGATCGCGAGCGCATCCAGAAAAACGCGGATGAGCGCATCTGCCGGGGAGAGGTCGAACGAATTGGCGGCGAGGCGATCGTTACGGCGGAATCAGAAAAATCGGCCAGGCAGAAGTTCACCGCGCCGCTTGCCGACCTTTCCGCGGCGCTGGATTATCTGATTCGCTGGATTGCGTCGGAAGAGTCGGGCATTTCCCAAGTCCAGAGCGCAGCAGATATCCATGCCGTGGGGCATCGCGTGGTCCACGGCGGCGAAATGTTCTCGGAGTCGGCCATTATCACCGACGAAGTTTTGAAGGGGATCGAAGACTGCATTGACCTTGCGCCGCTTCACAATCCCAACAACATCAAGTGCATTCGGGCTGCGCGGCAAATCCTGGGGCCGAAAATTCCGCAGGTCGCCGTCTTCGACACGGCATTCTTTCATTCCCTGCCGGAGCAGGCTTATTTGTATGCCGTGCCCTACCACTTGTACCGCCGGCATCACATTCGGCGTTACGGGTTTCATGGCACGTCGCACCGCTATGTGGCTTACCGCTATCGGGTCTTGCGCAACTTAACGCGAGAACAGACGCATGTCATCACGCTCCACCTCGGCAATGGTTGCTCAGCTGCAGCGATTCGCGGCGGATACCCGGTGGACACTTCCATGGGCATGACGCCGCTGGAAGGACTGGTGATGGGGACGCGCTCCGGGGATATCGACCCTGCGATTGTGAATCTGATTGCGACAAAAGAAGGGCTATCACCTCATGAAGTGGAAATGCTCCTCAACACGCAGTCGGGACTCCTCGGCATCTCGGGGTTGACGAACGATATGCGTGTCCTGCAGCAGGAATTGAAGGAACATGACGACCGCCGCGTGCGCCTGGCCATCGAGATTTTCTGTTATCGCGCGAGAAAGTATATAGGAGCATATCTTGCGTGCATGGGCGGGGCGGATGCCGTCGTCTTCACCGGGGGAATCGGAGAGAACTCGGCAGATATCCGTGCGCGCATCTGCGCGGGCCTCGAATGGGCGGGGCTGAAACTTGACAAAAGCAGGAACGAGCAAGCCATCGGCAAGGAAGCACAGATAAGCACTGACGATTCCAACTTAAAGGCGTTCGTGATCCCGACGGATGAGGAACTCCTAATCGCGCGCGATACGGTGCGTTGCATTGCCGGTGAACCGCACCCCTCCTGACCCGATGCCGAGAGGCAAACTCGAAAGCCCAGCAAGAACGGATGCCGCACCTGTAGCCCTTGATATATTGGCTAAGGACGCAGAACAGCAGCATGCTCATACGTCACAGACAGCCAGGGCGGAGAATGCTACGTTGCATCAATGGGCGGACCTTTCCTATTGGGTGAGGCCTTTCTGCTGGGGCTGGCGTCCGGTCCGGCATGTGTGGCGTCCTGCGGCCCGGTGGTGGTTCCTTCCCTGCTGGCGGAGGGCGCGGGCTGGCGCCTGAACGCGCGTTATCTTTCGTCGTTTCTGGGCACACGCTTCCTGGGGTATCTGCTTTTTGCCGCGATCGCGTGGGAACTTGGCGCACTGGTGTCGCCACCGCCCGCCGTGCGCACTCTGATGTACGGCGGGATTCACGTCCTGCTGGGGGTGGCGTTGCTGTGGTACACGTGGTCGATAGGACGCGGCTGCGCGCACGCTTGCGCGGGTTCCGGGCTGGTGAACATCGGGCGCGTCGGAAAGCGCGGGGTGTCGGGGGCGGCGGTGTTGGGGTTCCTGACGGGCGTGAGCCTGTGCCCGCCGTTTGTAGCGGCGGGCTTGCGCGCGGCACAGTTGGGCAGCATTGCTGCCGCACTGCTCTTTTTCGCGGTGTTTTTTGTGGCTACAACATTGTGGTTTGTACCATTTGTGGGAATGGGCTGCGTGCGGCGAAACGCTTCCATTGTTTTCGTGGCGAGAACGGCCATGGTCCTGGTCGCGATGTACTACTTGCTAGCCGGAATTGCGATGCTAGCGGGGAGGAGGATCTATGGCTGACGCCGTGTGCGCGGGACTCGCCGGAAAGACGCCCCCACGGACCTGGAGCAGGGCGCTGTTGCTGACGCTGCCCATTGCACTGTGGTCGTTGTTCATGGCCATGCGCGGGCTCATGCAACCCGAGCGTTCGTTGCAGATAGCCAGCGGGTTGACCGCCGCGCTCATGGTTGTGCTGTTCTACATGATGATGAAGACGTCTAGCACTTATCGCTGGCGAAGATGGTTCTTCGTTGCGTTGGGAGTGCTCTTCCCCATCGGATTCATTCACAACGTCATGGTTTTGCGGGGCAGCATGGGCATCCCGATCGAAGAGATGATTGCCGGCCGCACGCCGTTTTGTTTCTTGCCGATTCCACTGCTGATCCTCCCGGCGGCGCTCACGAAAACGCTGGTCTTTCCGGGGTCCCTCCTTCCCGGAGGCGGCATGGCTGGCGCCGGCATGGCGGCAATGGCGGGCCTGTGGTTGGCGATCACGCTGGTCGTCGGCAAAGGCTGGTGCAGCTATGCCTGCTTCTTCGGCGGAATCGAAGAAGGTATGGCCGCGCTGCCAAAGAAGGCGCAATGGAAAAAGCTCGATCCGCGCTTGAGGCTTGTCCCTTGGGCCGTGCTGCTGGCGATGGCGTTGCTCTCGCTGGCGCTGTTTGAGCCCGCCTACTGCTTGTGGCTGTGCCCGTTCAAAGCCGTTTCGGAATACGTGGCCGCGCGCAATACCGTGGGACTGGTGCAGAACGGGATCTTCGTGGTGCTGTTTGGCGCGCTGGTGATTGTGCTGCCTGTGCTCACCAAAAAGCGCACGCAATGCACCTTCCTGTGCCCGTTTGGCGCGTTCCAATCCATTTTCAACAAGACCAGCGTCTTCGATATCAAGATTGACCGCACGGTCTGCTCGCCTTGCGTGCTGTGCCAGAAAAGCTGCCCCACGATGTCGCTGACCGACGAATCCATCAAGAAGGGCGAAACGCTAATGTCCTGCATGAAGTGCGGAGCGTGCGTGGATGCGTGCCCAAAGGGCGCCGCGGTGTGGCACATCAGAGGGACGCAAGTGGCGGTTAAACCGGAACGCGCGCGGCTGATGTTTCTCTACGCGGCCTGGGCCATGGCGGCGATGTTTGGAGGCAGCATCATCACGCAGGGCCTTGCGACGATCTTGCAGCGCGTGATTTAGGAGTTGCGCATGAAATGGCCATCCTCGAAACTCGGCTACACGGTTGCGGGAATGACTGTGCTGGCGGCGGTGCTGGTGCCTTTCGTGCTCATGGGGCTCTTCACGAAGGGGTTCACCAAGCTTGGATTGCATGTGGACGAGATGTACAGCGGCGGGCCAACGGTACGCACAATCCAGGAGGATGGCTACACGGTTACGATTCATAAGGCTGTGTATCCTCACCTGTTGCAGACCGAAAAGCCGTTTGTGCAGCTCGACTGGAAACCAGTAAATGCTTTGCCGCAACACGTGTCCGATGCCGTGGACGTGGATGGCGACGGCCAGCCGGATGTTCGCGTGAGCTTTGACGTTCCCAAGGATCCCAAGACGCCGCTGCGCGCGGATGTGGATGCGCTGAACCCGCGGTATCAGGCCATGCGCAACGTGGGCAAGCGGAAATTTTCGGAGCTGATCGTGCGCGTGGATGACGCGATTCTGGTGCGCATTCCCCTGACGGGGCGGTAGCGGTTGAAAACATTGTTATGAAGGGTCCGAGGGCTGGATCCCGGGCAGAGCCTTAGTATCCATGATGGCCTTAATTTTCGCCCGTTAATCGTCCAGTTGACTCCGCTTCGCAAGGTCGCCGCGAGGATTGCTGGAAGCTTGCCTGAACGAAGCCAAGAATCCTCATCGCAATGCGGACAACATTTTCTTCGCTAAGTTTCGCGTTTATTTGTGGTCTGCTTGTTTCTCGCTCGTTTCTTGTGAATCTGGTGCGGCTTGCGAATCGCCCGAATGCGGTTGTACGCGCAACTGTGCCAATTGCGCTGCCCAGTAGGCGGAAAGCAACTCTTCGAATTCCTTCTTCGCCTTCTCGGCCCCAATCACGTCCATTGGCGTTCAACCTCCCAGGAACAATGCTCGCCACTGTGCAGGAAATGCGCTTCGCAGGTCAATGGACGGAGGCCGGTTTTTTGCCGAACTATTTCTGAACCCGCAAGCCATTAGTAATCAGATTGATAGAACAAATGGGATTTGCGATCGAGTGCGGATCGCGAGAGCTCACTATGTAGGCTCTTCTCCGAAGAGCGCCGCTTGCATCGCGAATGCACCTCGGACCGGCGTCAGAGATGAGTCAGAGGCCAAGGAAAAAGGCCGCGCGGGACCCGGCCGCGGAAGCGGCCGGAGCCTGCGGGCACGATGGCAGTACGCTCGCGCCGTGCGGGAAAGCGTCAGGGGACACTTATGATGGGAATGTCTTCGATAAACAGTTGAGAAGTGCCTATTTGGTATGAGACCTTTAGTGTCACCGCCATGTCCACCTGAGTCGTTTCGTATATTCCTGCAGTAAACGCACCCGTCGGGGTGACCGTGCCGTCGTTGCCTCCCGAGATGTACCAGTCCACAGTATAGGTGGTAGTGCCGTCCGGGCTGGTCACGGTGGAGGTACCGTTCACGTTCAAGGTGGCGCCGCTCGAGAGCGTGAGCGTCGCCGTCAATTGCACGGTTGCACCGTTGGAGACCGTACATGTGGGGTTGGTAAGCGAAGATGAGCAGGGAACGGGTGTGCCACTTACGTTCGGGCCAGATACCGTGACCGCAGTGACAACATCAGGGGAAAAGTACAGCTCCTGCAGGATGGGACCCACAGTGGGTGCCGTACTGGGGGCAGTATTGGTGGTGGCGGGATCAGTGCTGGGCGTGTGCAGCGCATCGCCGGAGGTACCGGACGCCGTGATATTGATGAAATCAGTCATGGAGACTTGGACGACGCCCTGACCGGAGCCGTCCACAATGTAGCCGTAAGGTTGATTGTTGGCCATGCTCGTAACGATACCAGCGGAAAACGGTTCGTTGTCCCAAGTGAAGTAAGGAAACGAAGAAGACGATGAGTAGATATCCCAGAACATCCAGTTGCTCAGCCCTTGCCAGGTGCTGCCGGAAAGGACCGTGGCCGGATTCTGGACAGCCCCAACGGCAAACTGAGAGGCATCGCCGGACATGAACAGCGCCAGGTGCGATTTCGAATCCACGAACGAGCCGGCGGCCGTAACCGGAGTTGAAGTTGCGAGCGTCACTTGTGCCGTCTGCGCGAGCGGGATCGTGAAAGTGGGATATCCCCCAGAGCCGGGGGGCTGCGTTGCAATGCCAGAAGAGAGGTTCAGGAATGTGACGTACGGAAAGTCTTCGTAAGTCAGGATTCCCACACCGTACTGCGTATCAATCGAGGTGCCGGAAAGCGCGGGGCTCGCTATACCTTCTGGCACTGACGGGCTTGGGAAGCTGGCCGCCGTAGTGTCATCCCAATAGTAAGAGGTCAGGGGAGTCTGGTTCAACTCTATGAGTTGTGCCCCTCCGGGGGGCGTCGAATACCCACTGGAGTTTCCAATCAGAATGAGGTTAAGGAGCGGATCGACGGCCATCTGCATGCCGACTTGCTGATTTGGATCCGTGACAGGAAATAGCTGTGGGGTGCCCAGGATACCGGACAAGGTTCCCTGACTCAAGTTGGGGGTGAAGAGGTAGTAGCCGTCGGCCGTGTCGGCGTAGATAGAAACCCCGGTGTATGTTCCGCCCTCAATGAAGGTCGGCGCAGGGCTGTATAGGAAATTCACTCCAACCGTATTTTGCAGCTGCAACGTCCCGCTGAGCAAAACCGGATCGCTGGTGCCCGGCGTGCCGGCGACAAGAATCGAGCTATCCAAGAGCACGCCCTCCATGGTGTAAAAAGAAAAGGCGAACATAAGCGATTGCCCGATCGGGATGAGGCCAGTGACCTGGGGGGAGCTCGAAGGACCAATGACCGCGGCGATTTGCGGCCAGAGGTTGACCATCACCGGCTGGTTTGGATTTGTGAAGTCGTAAACCGCGATGCCGTTGGGGCCCGTGGCTACGAACAAGTATTGTGTTCCACCAATTATCTGGGCGACCACAGCGGCCGAGCTTGTTGGCCCCACATTGGCATACGCGGGAGTTGAAGAGCTGGCCCCCACGGCGGTCAGAATCGCCTGGTACACAGCAGCGAGCTGTTGAGGCGTCAGCGTCGTATAGACCAGGCAGGCAATAGGCACCGGCTGACCTGGCGGCGTCTGCGACGCGGCCTGGTCCAGGCACTGGAGCAAAGCGGCGACGAAGTCGGATGTTCCAGCCGGAGGAGGGAGATTTGTGGTTGTTCCGTCCAGTGGAATCGGCTTGGCGGCCGCCTTCACTTTCCTGTAGGTCACGGTTTTCCGGATCGCGTCCATCGTTATTGGAGTTCCGCTGGACTTGCCGTCCCACACGCCGTCGGAGATGTCCGCGGAAAGCGCGGCGATCAGCGCATCGGGGTCGGCCGGAGAGAGCGTCTCGCCTTCGAGCGTATACGAAGAAAGAACGGCGCCCAGCTTGAAGGCATCCGGCGAGCCAGTGATGTCCGCAGCAGTGAACTTGGGCGTCAGCGTCTCCGGCTGGACACCCGCAGTGAAGCTATAGAACGCGTCGAGTTGCGCCGTCGCTGCCGCGTGCGCCGCCGCAAGCGTAGCCGCTTTGCCGGAGGTGAGATCGCCCACCGCAAGGGAGTTGATGAAATCCGAAACCGGCGTAATTGCCAGGCCGGTCAGGCCTGTGCCGGGCACCTGGTCGATGAGCGCGCAGATCTGGCTGTCGCTGGTGATCGTGGAGCCATCGAATTCGCTGGTGTACGTGCCGCCCGCGGCACAGGCACGAACCGCGCCGGCCGGCAAGGGGCTGAGCGTGCAAGTGAAGTTGCCATTGGCATCGGTCTGGCAAGTGGCGACCGTCGCGCCGTTGCTGCCGTCGGCGTTCACCGCGGTAAAGGTGACCGTGGCACCTGTAACGCCGCTCTTGAAGACGACGCCTCCGACGATGGCATTACCCGCCGTCACACTGAAATTGAAGGGTGAGGACCCGCCGCCCGGCGTAGCATTTGTAACCACCACGGGATCCGTTCCGACCGTGGCCAAGTCCGCTACCGTCAGTGGGATGGTTATCGTCGTGGAATTGACAACGGTTGCGGTCACAGCATTTCCGTTAAACGTGACTGTGGAAGCAGCGACAAAACCGGTGCCATTAATGGTCAGTGTCTGCGCGGCGGAGCCGACAGTCAGGGAAGGCGGCACGAGACTGGTCACATCAGGCACTGGGTTGTCCACCGCGAAGTTCGCCGATGAGGTACCTCCTCCCGGCGCAGGATTGGTCACCACAACAGCGTATGATCCCCCGGTCGCCTGATCGGCGGCGGTCAAGGGAATTGTCAGTTCGCCGGAGTTCACAAGTGTTGCTGTGTGTGGGACGGCATTGTAGGTGACCGTCGAACTTGCAATGAAATTCGAGCCATTGATCGTAAGCGTCTGCGCGGCAGCCCCGGCAGGTGCGGAGGGGGGCATGAGACTCGTAACGGAAGGCGCGGGGTTGTTCGCGGTTGCCTGGCTTTTGCTGCCACACGATGAAAGGAAGAGTGGTGTTGTTGCCACGAAAAACGCGAACCCGATGCTTGCAAGCTTTGTAAATCTCATCATTACCTCCATTAATAATCTCGAATTGCGCTTCGCACGAAACAACCTTTGTGGCATTCCGCGGGGCCATTAGCTCCTAGGTAGCAAGCGGGCGACAATCTGTTACAGAAGCAGTAGTGCTGTCAATGAACAGAGGCCGGTTTATTTCCGAACTGTTTCTGAACTCGCAAGTAGCCGTGAATCAGCACACTACAATGAGGGAGTGGCACTGGACCGGAAAAGTCCCAGTGGTATAATCGCGGGACTAAGTCCCCTGTTGACGGAATGTGGGGTTTTCCATGGGTTCCCAGCCGCCGACCCATCCGGTTGTGCGTTTTGGACCATTTGAATGGGACAGCGAATCGCTGGAATTGCGCCGCGCCGGCGAGCGCGTTCGTATTCAAATGCAGCCCTTGCAGTTACTGGCGGTTCTGCTGGAACGCCCCGGACAAGTGGTGACCCGGCAGGAGTTGCAGAAGCGGCTGTGGCCCGGCGACACGTTTGTGGACTTTGAAGATGGCTTGAACACGGCCATCAAGAAGCTGCGCGAAGCCCTGGGAGATGGAAAAGAGAACCCGCAGTTCATCGAGACGGCTCCTCGGCACGGGTACCGTTTCATCGCGCAAGTCAAGATCGTAGAGGCGGCGCATCCCAACGGCGATCGCGCGGCCGCACGCGCACCTGCTGCGGAATATGCCGGCGCTCCGGGAGTTTCCTCGAAGACGCACAGCCGCTACAAGCTGTGGATTGCACTAGGGGTAGCGGTGGTTAGTGCGGGCGGCCTCGCGGCGTGGCTGACACATAGCCGGCCGGCTTTCTCGTTCGCGCCTCGCGATACGGTGCTCGTTTCCGATTTCGAGAATGGGACGGGCGAATCGCAACTCGACGATGCGCTGCGGACAGCGTTCATAGTGAGTCTCGAACAGTCGCAGCACTTCAACGTATTTCCACGCGCTCGCATCGGTTCCGTGCTCCAGCTCATGGGCAAGCCAGATGACGCGAAGATCACACCGGCGCTGGGCCGAGAGATTTGCCAGCGCGAGAACATCCGAGGCTTGATCGCATGCAGCATCGCACGCACGGGGCAGGAGTATGCCCTTTCGGCGGAATTGATCGATCCGCAAACCGGGACCACCGTGCGATCGTACAGCGAGCGGGTCCACGGAGAGGATCACATCCTCGAGGCCCTGGACCGGATATCGGGCGAGGCGCGCGCGGACCTCGGGGAATCGCTGTACCAGATTCATAACGCGAACCGGCCGCTGCCCCAAGTAACCACTTCGTCGCTTGCGGCGTTGAAGGAATATGCGGAAGGGATATCTCTCTGGCATCAAGGCAAATATGCAGGCGGCGTGACTGCTCTCCGAGCCGCAGTTGACGCTGACCCGAACTTTGCCATGGCCCATGCGGCGCTGGGAGGCGTCTACTTCAGCTACATCGAGAACAATCAGCCCGCCGGCCAGCGTGAATACGACAAGGCGCTGGCGCTTTCGGCTCGAACCACGGAGCGCGAACGCCTTCTTATTCAGGCGAGCTATGCGTCCGACTTGGACCATGTGGATTCCGCCGATACTCTCTATCACCTTTACCTCGAACAGTACCCCGACGACTGGCAAGTCCTTTCCGACTATGCCCATTTGCTGCGCAAGCATGGGCGGCAGCAAGAAGCAATCGAGCGATACCGGGAAATCCTGCGTGTCGCGCCCGATGACGCCACTACCTTTGTGGAAATGGCCACCGCCTATCGAACTCTGGGAAACCTGCCAGAGGCCCTACGCGCTTATTCGGAGACGTTCAAGCTCCGTCCTCAATGGTTGACCACGGGGAACACCAATCGGGAATATGGCTTTACGCTTGTTGCGAACGGCGAGGATGAGAAGGCAGAAGGAGTCTTTTCAGCCCTGCTTGCAGATCCGAAAACGAAAGAGAGCGGCCTGCGGTCTTTGGCGCTGCTGGACCTGTACCACGGCCGCTACGCTAACGCACGACGCAGGTTTCAGGAGGCGCTATTGCTCGACGAGAGTCCCCCCGCAGCGCTCAGCATGGCGCGAGTGCACTTGTGGCTGGGCATCATCGCCGAAGGCCAGGGAGACACTCTGGAAGAGTTGCGACAATTCGATGCCGCGGCTGCCCAAATTAAGAATCTCGGGCCCAAGGTTGTCTTCGGTGCCTTCGTTGGCCTTGAGTACGCACGTGCGAAGGCAGCAGCGCAGGCGGAAGGCATCGCGAATCTGATCCTCCCTCTGGTTGACTCGAAAAGCGCCGAGCAGACTGGTTATCTACATCTCCTGCAAGGCGAGATCGCCTTGGCAGAAGGGCACTCCGATCAGGCGATCAATCTCCTTACGCTGGCGGACCACGACAACAGCACTCCTTTCTCCGTCGAAGCCTTGGCGCATGCCTACCAGCAATCAGGAGCGACAGACGAGGCAATTCTCTGGTACGAGAAATTGACGAGCGAGCCAGTTCGAGCGCTTTCCTGGGAACCTCAGCAGCGGTGGCTGGAAGCCCGTTATACTCTCGCTTCGGATTACGCTTCGCGCGGGGACAAACAGAAGGCTCGAAAGATGCTGGTGACGTTGCTAAATCCCTGGAAGGACGCCGACCCCAACCTCCCCCTCCTGAAGCAAGCCAAGGCCGAATACGCGAAGCTGCAATGACCTGTGGTCCTAGGGGCCGGTCTTCTTTGATTGGTGGAGATTGCTCGGACTGTCTCATCCTATTGCCCGATTAGCGTCCAGAATGATTCGCTGGCACTTCAAAGTTGTCACTGACACGATTCTCCGAGCGCGCGCGGATCTCGGGGACCCTACTTGGCTGTACCGCTGAGCTCTTCACCGGCTTGCCCTGCCTGCTCTGCTTGCCTCGATCTGCGATGGGAACCTCGCAGGGCGCTGCTCCATGCAGGGTTAGTTCAACGGGGATGGGGGGCAAAAACCCGCTTCGACTTCCGCCCCACGCGCTGACGGGATTTCATGAGGGTTCCAACCATCGCTGGATCGTCCTTCGCCTGAGCTATCCCAAGCCCGCCCGGGCTCGCCAGCAGCCCCTTGCGCTCACGACGGCTTGAACAAAGACCATGCCCTCAAAAACCTGGGCGCGGCATTGCAAGCTGAGGCGGTGAGAAGTAGAGTATCGGTCTGCCGGGAACTGGATACGGAAGACCCGGTCAGATGCACGGCGTTGCTCTCCCTCCCTAATCAACCGAGCACGCATTCCGTACGCGGGCGTGGCGCGCCTTGATGGCGTAGTGGAACCCCGATGCAGGGGAGTGGGTAAGGATATCTGGCTGGAGCGTTGGGAACTGGAGGTGAGTTCCATGTTTCTGGATTTTTATGGGTTGCGGGAACAGCCGTTTGGGGTCACGCCCGACCCGGCGTATCTGTACCCGAGTCGCACGCACTGCGAGGCCCTCGACTCGCTCACAGAAGCAATCCTGGGCGACCGGGGATTTCTGGCCCTGGTCGCAGCGCCGGGCATGGGCAAGACGACGCTCCTATATCAACTGCTCGAGGGCCTGCGCGATACGGCGCGCGCCGCGTTTTTGTTCCAGACGCAATGCAACTCCCACGAATTCTTCCAATACCTCCTGAGCGAGCTAGGGGTCGATTCGACGGGCATGGGGCTCGTGGCCATGCACAACAAGTTGAATGAAATATTGTTTGCTGAAATGCTGGCGGGCAAGCGATTTGTCCTGATCGTTGATGAAGCGCAAAACCTGGACGATACGGTACTTGAAACCATCCGGCTGCTTTCGAATTTCGAGACGCCGCACACCAAACTGCTACAAATCGTTCTGGCCGGGCAGCCGCAACTGGGGGAGAAACTCGGGCAGAAGCAGTTGGCGCAACTCCTGCAGCGCATTACGGTGGTGAAGCATCTGGAGGCTCTGTCGCCGGAGGAAACGGCCGGTTATGTCAGGCACCGGCTGAGAGTGGCAGGGTATTGCGGCGAAGGAGTGTTTGAGGCAGAGGCCTTGGGGCTAGTGGCCGAAAGTAGCGAGGGCGTTCCGAGGAACATCAACAAGATCTGCTTTCGCGCCTTGTTGGAAGCATATGCCAGGGAGCGCCGTACGGTGTCTGCAGACATCGTCGAGAAGGCAACGCGAAAGTTGGAGATTGCAGTCGCTACTCGTCCACTGACGGCGCCAGCAGTGCTGACGACCCAAGTAGCGGCGCCGATGCCATCGCGAGCGCCCACAGGCAGGGGTGCTGCCGAGTGTGTCCAAGTAGCGGCAACGCCGAGCATTACGTACAAGCCGATCGCGGGGTGGAACTTGCCACGTTGGGGAGTTTGGGCGGGCGGAGTAGTTGGTGTTCTGCTGTCGGCGAGCCTGGCCATGCCGCAAAACGTGCTGCCGGAAATGATCAAAGCAGTGCGCAAGGAAGTGGCGGCAACGCAGAGTCTGCTCCAACGCAAGCTGGGGGACGATGGGAGGCAAACGACAGTTGTTCAGGAATCGGCGAAGAGCGAGAAATCCGCCGGGCCACGGGGAAACGAGAGCAGCATGCCGAATGTCACCGCCATCCAAACATCGAGCAACGAGAGCGATGCGCGAGTGGTTGTGACTCTCGACGATGCAGTTCAGTACGATTCGGCGCGCATTGCTTCGCCCGATCGCATCTATTTCGATCTTTACAATACACAACTTAACCCGTCTGTCAGCCAGAAGACAATGCCCACAGAAGATGGGCTGCTGAAGTCGGTGCGTGCGGCGCAAAACAGGGATGACGTGGTCCGACTGGTGCTGGATGCGAATGGAGCGAAAGCGTATTCGGCGCAACTTCTTTCGGACCCGTATCGCCTGGTGATCGACGTTCACGGGCAAGCGTGGGGCGGGGCGAAGCCGGATGCGGAATTGGATGCGGGGCTCCACAACGCTGCCGATGCGGCGCCACGAGGCATCGGTAGCCAAGGAGGTCATGGCTCACTGACGCGGGAATTGGGGCTGAAGATCAACCGCATTGCGATTGATCCCGGCCATGGAGGGTACGACACAGGAACGAAAGGGCCGCGCGGCCTGCTGGAAAAAGATCTTTGCCTGGATGTGGCGTTGCGGCTGGGCCAACTGATCGAAAAAAACATAGCGGATACAGAAGTGGTGTATACGCGCAAGGACGACAGGCACGTTCCGCTGGAAGAGCGCACGGCGATCGCCAACGACGCCAACGCGGACCTGTTCATCTCAATTCATGCGAATTCAAGCGAGAGCCGCGAAACACGCGGCGTTGAAACGTATTACCTGAGCCTGACAGACTCGCAGGAATCCAGGGAACTCGCAACGCGCGAGAACGCGCTCGCGGAATCTTCCCTCCACGAGCTTCCGGACCTCGTCAAGAAAATCACACGCAACGAGAAGATAGCGGAATCGAAACTGCTTGCGGCGGATATCCAGAACATGCTCGCGCGGGGGCTGCAGCTTGTGAGCCGGCAGGAGACAAATCGCGGCGTGAAGCAGGCACCATTCATCGTTTTGACGGGCGCCAACATGCCTGCGGTGCTTTCGGAGATTTCCTTCGTGAGCAATGCGAGCGACGAGAAATTGCTGCAGGAGAGCGGACAGCGACAGCGTGTGGCCGAGGGCCTGTACCGCGGCATTGCAGCCTATCTCGATAGCTTGCACAGCCTGCCGCACAAGAAGCAGAACCTTGTCAGTGAGAACCGGCCCAGCCCATCATCGGGATTCGCAACAGCATCAGCCGCAAAATGAAATGGGCCACGGGTGCAATTCGAGGCAGGAGTGAGAAGAATGGTGCGTGGCCTGTTTGCCACGGCGGGAGTCAGCGGCCCCAGTCGCACAAGGACTCGACGAATGCCGCGGACCCATCGCGCAGCCAACCATCGAGCTGCGCCGGTTCCTTGAGTTGTTGTCCACGCCTGCGGGGCACGGCCACAAAGCGGCAGGGAAATTCCGGAAGGCTGGTCATGTCGCCCCACAGCTTTTCAAACTGCGCCACCGGCAAGATATCTTCCTGACCTTTTCCCCAGCGCTTTTTGACGTCCTTCAGCGTGATGTAGGTGGGCATGCGGGCAGCCAGCGTGCGCACGGCGTTGTTCACCTTTTCCCTGTGCGCAAGATCATCGCGGGTCAGCCCGAACATGGTGAGGAGTTGGTCGATATCGATCCAATAGGTCGCACTGTTGTACCAGGGGAGAAGTGATTCTATCTCTTCGCTGGGAAGCGCAAGACCTTCAATCAGGCGCAGGCGGCCGTCGACGCGGGCCAAGCCGCCGCCGCGGTCTTCTACCTGCCGCGCAATCACCTCGGCGGTAAGCGCTGCTCCCTCCGCGATGTGGTAACCAAGCAAGCCCGGGTCGACGTCAGCGCCCGTGGTATCGATGTTATGAATCATCAGGTATTTCAAACGGGGCCTTTCCTCTAACAACCGCAGAAAGGTGCCGTTTCGCATCATGTTGGGCACTTCGTACCAGTGGCCGACCGGGTGCAGGCATTGCATCGGCACGTTATCGGTATAGCTGGCGCCTTCGCCCATGTGGCGGGCCCACGCGATGAGCGTGGCGCGCAGGCTGTCGCGAACCTTTTGGGCCTGCTCGTCGAGCAATTGCTGCGGCAACTCTTCCCAGGCAAATCGCAAGTCCCTTTCCATAGGCACAAACCGCAGCCCGATGGAGCGTCCGGGTGAAAGCAGTAATGGGCCGGGGTAGTCGTAGTTGCACTCAAAGCGGAGGTGCGCCTGGATCGCATTGTGCGTCAAGTAGCTGGTGGTGATAACGTGGGGCAGATTTGTGCCGCATAGGCGACCCGTGCGGTGGTTGCGGGCCAGGTGTACTTCTAGGAAGCTGCGGTGCTTGCCGGCCAGCCGGCAGAAGGGGTTAAGAGCTTTGACGACGCCCGCGCCTTTCGTCCAACGGCTGCCCGTGCCGCCGGCAAACGAAACCACCGCCACCATTCCTTTTGCCAGGGCATCCTTGCCGATTTCGTGGTACTTCGGCGCGACACCTTCGGTGGCGTCAAAGAGATCAGCGGCGCCAACTTCGGTGATCAGGCTGGTGATGGGAAGACGATTCTGCGCCAGCCCCACGCGGCCGCTGCGCAAGCCCGCCTGGATCTGCTCGTGCTCGACGCGATCAAACCCATGGGCTTCGAGCAGCGCGTCGAGGCTTTGGGAGAGGTCGGCCTTTTGCGGGCTCTGCGGGATGAGGTGCTCGAAGACGTGCTGCACCATCCCTTGGAATTCCGGCAGGGTGTGACAGGCGGCGGTGAAGCGTTCAAGTTCAAGGAGGCGCACGGGAGGGAGGAAACGGGATTCCATGCGAAGAAGGGGGGGCACAATCATCTGGTAGTACCCCACCGGCATCAGCGCGGAGTCGCCTTGGAGGTGCGTGGCCTGAGTGCCATCTTCGTTGACTGCGAAATCGTAGAGCACGGGTTCCATGGCGAAGGGCAACGCATGTTCCATCTCGCGCTTGGTGGCGCTCATGATGGCCTGCAGGCGCTCCCGTGCCAGCGCTTTCGCATGCGGAGCAAAAAGAAAACCCATCCCCCCGCCCGACATTCCCCCGAGCATCCAGAAGCCCCAGAAGTCGTCGCCCATCTCCCGGCGCACGCGGCGAATCAGCGTGTCGGTATAGAGATTTCCGGCCCAGGGAATAATGCTTTGTATGGGACCGCTAAAATTCCGCTCCGTTAAGGCGCCCAGGGCGCGAATGTCCCCGCTCTTCAAGTGTGCCATGAGGTCATCGAGGATCAGCGCGGCTTCGCCCCGGCTGTGCCACTCATTTTCAGTACGAAGCAGGTATTTCTCCGTCACCATTTCCAGAATGGGGCCCACATCCTGAGCCATGCCGCCGTGGGCGAGCACCAGGCTTTGCTGAAGTTTCTTGCGCGTTTCCGGTGACACTTCCTGGGGACCGAGAATCTGGTGGTTGGGCAACAACCGTCCGCGGCTGATGCCGAATTCCGAATCACCCTCCTGGGCTGAGACCCCGTGAATCAGCTTGATCCCCGGCCACACCCCGCCAGAATCCTGCCAGCCGCCTCCAGAGCCCCCCAGCCATTCACCCAGAATGGCGCGCCCGGCCACCAAGCGGCGGTCCTCCTCGGAAAGGCCGCCGGTGAGCGTGCGGATCTGGTTGGTCGCGCGCATGCACAAGGAGATGAGGCAGGCCAGGAGGTTGGTGGACACCGCCAAGCGTGAGCCGCGGGGAATATCGTTCACTTTGCTGACGATTTCGATGCCGTGGCCGGGCCGGCCAGTCAGATGGGTCAGTACGTCGGTGAGGGGCTGGGTGGCGCCTTCCATCCCCGGCGGCACGATGCCAGAGGCAATCACCGCGGCCTTGAGCAAGCCCAAGTAGTCGTGCGCAAAATCGAAAACTTCAGCAATCGAGCTGAGTTCAGCGCTGCACTGAAGGTCAACGCTGACCAAGCGGAGTACCGGCTGATCGATGACGCGGAACCATGCTGCGACGGGAGGCTTTGGGGCGCCAAGATCGCGCACGCTCAAGTCGATGGAAATGTTGAGCACGCGGGCGCCTTCGGGGAAATCCATCCCCAGAAAGAAGATATCGCTCCACCCGCTATGGCTCAAGTCCATGCGCACGGGCGTGGCCTCGCGCAGGATGGGGAAGAGATGCTCGGCGCTCTCTCGCTGCAATAGCTCGGGGCGAATCCGCAGCGGTGCGTCTTCCGGATAAGCGGCGCGAAACATCCACTGATTGCCGCGGACCGAGCGCACGCTGCGCCGCACTTGGTCAGCTAAAGTCTGGAAGCCGAGCGAGCGGTAGCCAGCGGCGAGGGCGCTGGAAATGGCAGCGCTCGGTCCGGCGGCGGCCTGCGCCGCCAGGAAAACATCAAGAGCTTCTTCGAACCTGCGCTTGAGAAGGCTGGAGTAACCCGCGAAAGGAATCAGCGCGTGGGAAGCCGCTAACTTGCGCGTAGAAATGTGAAAGCGATGGATGGCATAGAGGAAAAAAAGTGCCCGCACACGCTCGTAGAGATTGTCGCTGCTGCGCCGGAAACGGTCGAGCGCCTCGCATTCGAGCAGCAGTTCTTCCAGTGTCGCAGCCCGGCACAAGGAGTCCAGCGGGCGATTGCGAGTCTCCGTATCGCGCGCGGTTATGACATCGATAAGCAGGCTCACCGCTCGCCCCCCGCAGATGGGGTAGTCAACTCACGCTCCGCCAGTAATTCCAGGAAGTGCGTGAGCACTTCGTCGCGGTCGCGACTGTTCAGCGCCAGGGCCAATTGCGCGGTGAGCAATCCGTAGCGAGCACCGAGATCATAACGCCGTCCCGTGTCTTCCAGCGCCAGGTACTGCTCTTGCCGGGCAAGTTCGGCGAGAGCAGCCGAAAGCGAAAGGGCGGTGCCTGGCTCACTCGCCAGCCTCCGTCCCAGCAACTCCATCACGGTGGGAGTGAAAACGTGAATACCAAAGAAACAGAGGTAGTAGCCCGCGCGGATTCCCGGCACCATGAGACGCTGTTCGGCTTCCGTGGGCGTGGGCTTTTCGAGTACCGTTTCCACGCGATACACGCCGGGCCGGCCGGACATGCGACGTCCCGCCACGGCCCCAAACCGGGAAAGCAGCCTTTCGTGGGTGGGCTGGACCCCGGAAGCGGAGCACGACTCGAGTTCCGCCAACTCCACCAGGCGCTGGACGCCGGGTTTCGTTGCGGTCACGTAGAGGTGATCTCCCACCATGTGCAGGAAGGGCTCATCGGCCACGAATTCGCGCGCACAGTAAATGGCGTGGCCGTATCCTCGCGGCTGCTGCTGGGGGACGAATCGCACGGCGCCAGCGAGGTTGCCGGCGGCTTGGGCGTAGCGAGTCTCGTCGCCGGGCCAGACCACGACGCAGATCTCGCCAATATTCGCGGTGAGGGCCTGTTCGACGAGGATGCTCAGAACGGATTTTTCCGCTCCGTTGTGGATGAGAGTCTGGAGCGGGAGCGCCCGCTGATTTCCTCCCGCTGCAGTGATGACCGCCTTTCTGATGCGCACGGTTGACGCTCCTTTTCAGGGCTTGTGCTGAACTCCTATGGTGATTTGTGAGCCATGGCCAACTTGCCGTTTGCGTTATGCGAGGTGACCTTCTATTTCCGCGAGTGCTTCCGGCTGTTTCGGCCTGACGGCTGGCTTCTGATTCGGAAGTGAGCATTATAACCGACGCCAAAGGGCGCCACGCGCAAGTATCATGGGTTCACCAGCATGGGCGAAAAACAGAATCTTCATGAAGTGTGCAAAGTTTTGGATAATTCATCCCCAGTTTGTCCACAAAATGACATGGGCGATTTGTGCTCAATCTCAATGTACTGACAGGAAAGGGCTTAGGTCTGTGGAAAACGATGCGCTTTGGCATGACGATTGCCAAACCGCAAGTGACGGGTTTCTCCGGATCAGGGGGAAGGACTACTTATTATGAGGATTCTAAAGGTACTGATGCTTGCACTGGCTCTGGCATTCTTGTCCGCACCAGCTTGGGCAGACGGCGCTCCTCCTGACCCCACGATCGTTGTGCAGCCAGGCCACGGTTCCACAGATACCGAAACGGGAGAGGCACAATCGGACCCGCTTGTGGTCCTTGACGGATCTGGCGTCACAGATTGGATTCTGCAGAACCCAGTGATTGCTGCCAATGGCGAACTATTCGTTGAAGTGGTCGCGTATCCGGGGGAGAATCTGAACTATTTTAATACAGAGCAGTGGCAATGTGCTTCTGATCCTCCGACTACGACGAGCTGCTTTTTTGTACAGACTATGGGCAGCAACACGGACGGTTATGAGTTTGTGTTTTATGGGCCCTTCACAGTGAACGAGGACATTGGCATTTCGGTCCCGGAGCCCGGCACGGTGCTCCTTCTCTTTGTTGGACTAGCCCTATTGTCTGCTTTTGGTCTCAAGAAGAGGCAAGCAATTCTCGCCTAGCGCTTCGCTACGGAACATTTCTTCATCATGGCCTGGAATTCGGGTGTGTTCCGCAGGCTCTCCAAATCCGGGTCTCCCTGAGCGTACTCGCACGGGAACTGTTGGTCCAAAGCCTTCTGCAAAGTCTGTAGAGCTGGACTCGTTTGGCCCAATACTGCTTGAATCCTGGCCTGATCGTAAACATAGCTTACATTGTTCTTGTCGATTGCGCGCGCCCGCCGTGAGAAGTTTTCGGCTTCTTGCGCCTTGCCGGTCTTTGCGAAGGCGAGCGCGATCTGGTCGACCACGGCGGCGTCTTGGGGGTTTGTTTGCAGTTGCTTGAAACCGACGGAAATCGCTTTTTCATAAGCTGCGCGCGCCTTGTCCTGTTGACCCGCGGCGCGGTAACCGTCCGCGAGGTTTACGACTAGTGTTGCGTCATTGGGATTGAATGCGACTGCTTTTTCGAAAGCCTCCACAGAATTTGCGTATTGTTTCAGGAAGAAATAAGCAGAACCCAAGTTTGTGTAGTTCGCCATATTGGGCTCGATTTGGATTGCCTTTTGAAAATAAGGGATCGCCTCTTGATACTTCCCCTCCTGGAGATAGACATTCCCCATATTTTGGTACCCCATCTGGTTGTCCGGCGCTAGAAGGGTGACCTGCTTAAATGCTTCCAACGCCTTGGGATAATCGCCCAGATTGTAATAGGCACTGCCAAGTTGATTTTGGCTCCCCCAATAGTACGGGTTCAGTTGGATAGCTTTTTGAAAAGCCTCAATCGCTTGCTTACTCTGGCCAATACCCAGGTAAGCAGTAGCGAGTCGCCGGAATGCCAGATCTGAATTAGGAGCCAGCGCGGTGGCCCGCTGGAGTTCGGCGACGGCCTCGGCTGTCTTGCCTAACTTGCCGTAGACGGCTCCAAGGGCGGTATGCACTTCCGGAAGATTGTCGTTTAGCAGTTCCGCTTGCTGCGCTGCAGCGAGCGCCTTTTGCATCCAGGAACTGCCACCCTCCAGATCATACATGCTCAGGCTGGCGTCCGCTATCCCGGCATAGGCTAGCGCGAATCGCCGGTCCTGTTTCAAGGCCTGATTAAAATAATCGATTGACAGTTGTATTCCCTTCTTGTCTTGACCTCGGAAGGCATTCTGTCCGCGGAGGTACAGATTATAGGCAGCAATATTATCGGTGGGGCGGGCTGCGGTCTTGACTTGCTCTTCCTGCGTCAAGTTCAATTCCAGAGCCGCGACGAGCTGCGTGTAGATTTCATCTTCTAAAGTGAAAAGATCGCCCGTCACGCCCTCATATTCCTTACTCCAGAGGCGCCTGCCATTGACGACGTCTTCCAGGTTTATGCTGATGCGCACCTTATCTCCGGTGCCTTGCAGCATGCCTTGTACCAAGAGATTGGCCCCGAGGGTCTGCGCGAGTTTTAGGAGCGGCTGCCTTTGGTCGGCCTTCTGCGCAGCTTCTCGCGAGGTTACACGGACACCATCCAGTTGAGACAATTTCCCGGATAATGCATCCCCCAGCCCATCGGCCAGAAAGCCAAAGTTTGCGGGATCTCCCAAGACGCGAAACGGAAGCACGGCAACGAACTTGCCTTGCGCGAGGGAGGGCAGGCCGTTCGCGCCCACAGCCACAGCGGTAATAGCCGCCGTCGGCTTGAACACTAAATGTCTCGTCTTCGGAACGGCAAAGAAGGTGGCCACGAAAACAACTCCTCCGGCCGCGACATACATCCACCGCGCGGGACGGGTTGGAAGCGTGATCTGCACAGATCGCCCCATCAGCGAGGCGGCTCGGTACATCGAAGTCACCGACATCTCCGGTGAGCGTCCTGCATCAATGTCCGCAATAATCTCTTTTGCGGTCTGATACCGGTCAGCGGGCTCCTTTTCGAGACAATGCATGATGATCCGAGCGACGTTGTCAGGAATCGTCGGATTCACCAGCTTTATGTCTTTCGGCGGGTCTTTCACCCTTTGATACATCACCTGCCAGGTCGATTCACCAGCAAAGGGCACCTCTCCCGCAGTCATTTCATAGAAGACCAAGCCGAAGGAATAGAGGTCGCTCCGGGAGTCGATTTGCTTACCTTCCACTTGTTCGGGCGACATGTAGCGCGGAGTTCCCACAAATGCCCCGGTGCGCGTCATTCCTAACTTGGCGGTTTCGAAGGAAGTCGCCAGGCCGAAGTCGGAGACATACACGTGGTCGTTTTTTGCGACCAAAACGTTGTGTGGCTTGAAGTCTCGGTGCACGACGCCTTCAGAATGTGCCGCATCAAGCGCCTCGCACAGTTGGCGGGCGATCTTCAACGATCGATCGACGGGGAAGGGGCGCTCTACCATCAGCAGCTGATTCAAATCTTGGCCTTCGATGAAGGCCATAGTGATGAACTTCACGCCTTCCCACTCGCTCAGGTCGTGGATGCGCAGGATGTGTTTATGGGAAATCTTGCTCGCGAGTAAGAGCTCTTGCTTGAAGCGCAGGATAACGCTGGGATCCTTTGTCAATTCTGGCTGCAGAGTCTTGAGAGCAATTGTACGTCCCAGCTCCTTATCGAAGGCCTTATAGACTTTTCCCATACCCCCTTCGCCAAGAAGCTTTTCAATCCGAAATCTCGGTCCAAAGTCCATTCCCGGTTCCAGGTTCCCGGAAAAACTGTAGCTTGCGGTCGACCGTCCGCCATAAGCTGATGGCGACACGAGCGCCCTGGCCGGGGAGGGTTCTTCACCGAAAATGGTCCCGTCCTCTGCCTGCTCTCCCGATCCGGGGTCGTTTGCTCCGAAGCCGGATGGCGTCTTACTAATGACCTGGGAATCTTTCCAGTTTTCGGCTTGCGGTCGCGTGGCCCCGGCACCCCCTGCACCAGGTGCCGCTGGTTCGGCTCCCCCGCCGACGTTTGTCCGCGAGGCTCTAGTCTCTTTCGAGGACTCGCCCTCTTTGGAAAATGCTTCGCGGTCAAGATTCTGAAGCGTTTGGTTATCTTCGGGATGAGGAAATGCCATGCCGCAGCTCGAGCAGCGTTGAGCGAGAGCGGGATTTTCCACACCGCACGAGGGGCATTTCATAGTTGAGGGCTGGCCGCGTCAGGGCCATCCACGGGATTATCCTGCACGTTGGGGCGGCCAGCAAGTGCTTTCCAATTTGCGGTTGTCCTCAAGGTCCAATGGGGAAGCAGATGCCCTGTCCCACCGCCATGTCTCGAGCAAGTCTCGAGCCAAGCGCCGTCGGTTGCCGAGCAAGGCTGCTGAAAATCGGAAAAAACAGGGATGGTACGTCCTTGAGGTAGTCCTAACTGGCATTTCCGGATTTCTAAGGTTCCTCTTGTTTCACATGCTCGCGCTTCTCGGCCGAAGCCAGATGACTCCTCCCATCCCGCTTGCTGCAGCAGGTTTCTTGCGCGCACCCGGCTGTACACCGCAGCCGCAGACGTGAACATCCATTCCGTCCACGCCGCGCCCCGCTAGCGCTCGGATAACTGCGAGTCCGTTTTCCGGAAATCAGCTCATCCCGGCATCGATTGCGAAAAGTCCTCCTCTGCGCTGCTAAGGGTGGAAGTTGGGTTCGTTCCGGAATTTGTATCCGGGCACTCTGCCACTCTGCGTGTAGAAGATTTGCTGGTAGCGATACGCAATCCGCTAGCAAACTCTTTCGAGGTACGAAAGAGGGGGCCTCTCTGCCGTCATCTGGTTCTCTCGACTGTCCAGCAATTGGGTTCGTTCCATAGTCTGTTATCTGCTGGCCGGTTGGAAAGTTTGTCGGCGGCCAGTCCCTCGCAGGCTGAACTCTTGCCGGTCCTAGGCCACCCTGAGAAGAGTTGGGGGCCTCATCCATCCGGTTCGCCGGTGTCTAGATCCCACTTGGCTGTACCGCTGAGCCCTTCCCCGGGGAGGTCTATCCCACAATGAAAAAAACCTCAAGAACCTAGAGAACCTTCACTACCTCTAAACGTTTGATAGGCCCTTGGAACTCGATACTCCTTCTGTCAGCCCTAACCAGGCATCGCCCAGGGGATTCGAACAGTGCGGACAACCTTTCATCGCGCCTTGACTATCCGCCAGCGCGCGGTACGCCGAAAGAAAGCCGCACCCCCACCTTAGCTTGGACAGGACGGTCCAGAGATTCTTTGGGGCAAGCAGATACTCTCATAGGCCGCAAAAAAACGTCCAATACCTGAAGATCCCTCAACGGGCCGGCTATATCTAGGCCCACGACGGGTTGAGCATCCTAGGATCTGGCCTCCTCTTCGAGTCTGGCGCATTGTGGACAATCGTCGGATGCACCCTGATCGTCAAGCGGCAGCCCATCTTCGATCGCTAGGCCTTGGTGTTGGTCCCATTCAGCAGCGAGAGTCCATTTACCGTGCTGCCAATCGGCGCAGCGGGCGACCACAGGAATTTGTGCTCCCATCGCACACTCTAAGGAGAGAGCTGCAGGTTTGCTTCAACAATTCTTTTCAGTTTGTAGCAAGTACTTCTTCCTGCGAACTCTTCTTGCTCAAGGACTCCCATAGCGATAAGTTCTTCGAGAACCGCGGCGGCGTAGAACATGATGTGGGCAACAAATCTGCTGGCGCATACGAAGGCGTTGGGAGAAATGTCGTTGCTCAGCACAAGCAACACAATCAGAATAACCAGAGCCGCAGAATATGTTCAAAAAAACAGCTCGGATCATGCCAAAGCCAAGAACAACGCCGCATCTTCGAGGTTTTTCAGCAGCCTGCTAAAGCACGCATAGAAGCTCGGAGTCGTCATCTCCTTCTCCCCCCGTCGACTTAGCCGCAACCACGGGCGGACAGAAGGGGCAACCTTGTTGCGCGCCTTGAGGATCTGACGGCACCCTGTACTCGAGAGCCAATCTATGAATCCTGCCCCGGACGTCATTCAGCATCCACAGACCCTTCCCTCCGTTCGCAACCGACTCGGTGCGAAGCCGAAGGGACCGGAGTTTCCATCCCACCGTCTCGGGCGAGATTTGCACACGCTCGCCTCGTCGCCTAAGCATGGCATTTGTGATTTCAGCCAACTCAGCCACCCGCAGGGTAGAGCGATCCCCCTCGTGACAGCAGGAGAGTAAGGCTCGGAGAATTACTGCTTCCAACCCCGAGGAGAGCTCGACCTCGCCTTCCCGATCCTGCTCACAAAGAAGGGGAAGGACCACCGACCGCAGTTTCTCGTTGTCCAAGATGCAGGCCACAAAACTCCGTGCCAGACTCTGCTTTGCAGCCGGGAGTCCTTCAAGATCGCTATCCAGTATGCGAATCTGGCCATAATTCCTGAGTCGATACCAAAGGAGATCGGCTTGATATCTCTCTGCGATCTTTTGGCTTTCTTCTTGAGTTAAGACCGAACGTTGCGGTCGATTGGGAGGCAAGGTGACTTGCAGCGCGAGATTTGCAAGCCCGGGGTCGCGGAGCGACTCCAGCGAGCTAACTGCCTTGGCACAACAAAAGTTTAGCGTCTGACCTCTGCGGGCAAAATAGATACCTTTGTGATTGGATGCGTGCAGAAACTTTTGCATCGGGGCGGTCAGCTCGGCGGCGTCTAGCAAGAGAGTTGGCCGCAAATTCATCGGCAACGTCCACAAGCCAGCGATACTGTCCGCAGTCAGCAAAAGCGAGCGCCTGCAGAACAGCGCCAGGAGTTGCAGAAGCGCTTCCCCATCGGCCGACTCCGGCGCCACGATCCAGAGAAAAGGAGCGATCGGCAAGCGATCCACCAACCAGGTTGTAAAAATAAAACAGATTACCTGGGCGAGAATCGGATCGGGAAGACCCGTGAGGCGAGCCAGCTCAGTATAAATGCTACAGAATAGGTCGCTGGTCGTTGTTCCAGAAGGCGAGGAGCGTGTGGGGAGTTGCAGCGCGCTCAAGACTGTAGGGTCCACAGCCGCGGGAACGTAGGTTTTACCGGCATATTCGAGCTGTCCCCCGATGCGCGTCTCGCCTTTGTCCCACGCGAGGAGGCCAATTTCCTTGGTCTCTTCATCTCGGATTAGATCGAGAAGCACCCCGTTCGGAAAAGCTTCACCGGTTGTCGGAATCAGTCCATTTGTCGGCCTGTTATTTAGCCGCGCCATCGAATGACCTCCAGAAAAGCGATGCCAGACGGTGCTTGCTTCCGGGGAAGATCCCCATTTTTCTAATGTACTAGGTTATACAACTCGAAGCATAAAAGAACTTGCGCAATCGAGCAGACTCTCTTTTCGGCATGCAACGAAGATGATACCTGCAATTGGAACCTTCTGGAGATCGGGCAACAAGGCCCGAGAGGACTGCCATAGGTGGTGCACGAACCCCCTAGTAGACGAGCCGGCCTCTTCCTGGGATGGCCTTCCCCTGGTTCCACGAACTTCCTAATCCTCGAGAAAAAGACGCACGATGGAATCCCTACACTGAAGGGACCTCGGATGGCATCGACGGCCGGAAGGCCAGATCCCGAGAGGCTTTCTCGACTATTCGATTGATTGCCGGGAGCAAAACGATCCGCTAACGTAGCAATGGTGACCTTGCTCGCTTATCCCGCTGCTAGCCAGCGCCCGGTGTACCGACCCCCTGAAGCTGGGTTTGTAGAGCTCAAACCGGCACGAGTTCCTTACGGCTTGCGTTCTCAGACCCGGCCGCTGCACTGTTTCGTCAGACGCAACACCCATGGTTTTCCGCGGAGTCCATCCACGTCACCTAAGTCATAATCTGGTAGACGTCTATATGAATTCGCTGGTCTTGCGCACCTTTCTCGACTTCTCCTTGCGTGGCGTACGCCGGAGCTCATCCCAAGCGCATGGCGCAGCCAATTGTGAGCGCATTGAGGTACACCAGGAGCGAAAAAACAGAACACAATAACGGAAATTCGGAACTCGATCCCCAGGACAGTTCCTCTCTTCCGTTGAGCGAGAAGAAAGTTGTCGTGGGTGCCGATGGCTCACTAACGATGAAAGGTACCCAATCTCCGCAAAGCGGAGACTCGAAAATGCTCGAGATCATCGAAAAACTCAGCTCTTCTGATTTTCAGGCGATCGAGGTACATCGTCTCATCGCCGTAGAAATCGCCCTGGTCACTCGCGGGATGGGCGATCGCAAGGACAATTCGGACGCTGCTACTGTGCTCAAGGAAGGCGCAGCACGGGTCAAGGCTTTGCGCGCTTTAGCCGGGGCAGTCGAGAAAGTCGATCCGCTCACAAAGCGCGATGTGCTGAACTTTGACGGTCCAAAGTTTCAGTTCGTTTTTGATGAACTTCTAAGTTATTACGACCAAGCCGTGAAGGAAACCCTGGGCAAACCTGGTGAGGCAATGGCTCAGCAAATTATAAAAAACTTCCGGGATATAATCGCCAGGAAGGAGGCTGACCTCCGCCGCATGACCGCGAAAATCGCCACCCCGAGGGCCGATTAGCCATTTCAGCCGCGCTTCCCATTTTGTTTGGAATGCTCAGGACTGCACCATCCAATCACAATTCAGCAGCGCATGCGTGCGTGAAGCGATCGGGTGCTGCCACAGTTGAGGGGCATACCAAAGTGATTAATGGACGCGAGGATGTCACGAGCAAAATGAACTAGGGTTCGGTCTTCTCCGAAATAGCTAGGGCGCGAGGCCATTCATCAACGGGCGCGATTTCGACAATCTCTTGACCTGTCGCTCTTCCTATCCCCTTGAACATTCCCGCAGATGGCCTTGTCGTTTTTGAAGATAATCATCCTGTTTTGGCTTGGAGTGGATTCTGCGTACAGCAAATTGGGCAGCGAGCGGGCAGGCCGTGGCTCTTGAACGTCAATAGTGGCGCCTGCTCGCAGGCAAAGAACAACATTCCTCTTTCGTTGCTGCCGACAATGAGATGAAGCGTGGTGCTCGGAGGATTTTCCACAAGAAGTGTCAGCCGCTGGTTGTTATCGATTGTCGTCATCGGTGCCTATATCCTTTCCATTGCGATTGTGTGTATCTCCGATTCCCGCAACGATGATTCAACGAATCCCACTTTCCGCTTGTGGCCCGACACGAGAGCCATGCCCCCTCGGAGGACACGTATCCCCTCCAGCAGGTCGTTCCCGGTGACAGGCGTGTTCCGCTCAAACGCCCTCTGGCCCGCGAGAACGTAAGCCTCTTTAAGCTGCGCAAAGGAAAAGTCATCGGAGTCTTCCGCTGCTCGGAAAAGCGCCGCCTCCTCCAGGTGTGGATTGAACTTGCGGAAGTACCGGAGCCGAAGTTCACAGTCCGGCGCGGGAAGTGCCACCACGCGGTCAAAACGCCCCGGACGCCGGAGGATGGCGGCATCCAGGACCGTTGGGTCGTTGGCCGTTGCCACCACGACAACGCCATCCTGTGAATCAAGCCCGTCGAGACAGTTCAGAAGTTGTTGCAAGCTGACCTTACACCGTAAGCCGGATGAGGGCAGGCGCGGGAAGGCACGGTCAATGTCCTCAATCACGACCAGCGAGGGCGCAGTATTCGCGGCGCAGCGGAACATTTTCTCCAAAGTGCCGTCATCCGTTTGCTCCTGGAACAACCGAATGGAATGCCCCGTCAGACCACTCGTCTTGAGCATCGCGCGGATGAGGCTGGTCTTCCCGTTGCCGGGCGGTCCATGGAGAAGATACCCTCGGCGGAAGGGCAACCGATTGTTCCGGAACCACTGCTCGCGATTGAGAAAAGATTCAAAATCCTTTCGTACGAGTTGGACCACAGATTCGCTCAGGACCAAGTCATCCCAACCTGCAGCCCTGACGTGCCGAGCGCCATCACCATATACGCACAAACGAGATTCACGGTCGCACGCGGTAATTTTCTGAAGGAACTGCAGGAATTCGGACGCGACCTCGCGCTTCACAATCACACAGTCACAAACGTCGCCCCGGTCCTCTACGGGCGTCACGGGTATGCCGGCAAGGACCACGGGCTGTGACAGGCCACGAAGCCGAAGCAGAACAGGACAGTCTTCCCAGTGCGCTTCTAGGACACTCTTGCGTTTTGTGATGAGTCCACTGGAATTCTGAGCTGGATGGATTCGAAATGCCGGGAAAACATGGGGAGGAAGCTCGACGGATTCAGTGAGTTTCTTCAGCTTCTGCATCACCGTGGTCTGAAACCGGAGTAAGGGAACATCGGAAAGAACCTGCACCGCGGCTAGCTGCACGATAGGGAAATCCAATTCCAGAAGGACCGTCTCATCTATTCGGCAACCTAGCTTGTGGGCCATCCAGTCCGCATGCCGTTGAACGAAAGCGCGAATCACACTTTGCCGTGTGGCGAGCTTAGCCGGAGAGAATTGTGCCAAGCTTTTTCCTTTCAATACGGTAAGACCACGAGAGGCTTGCTGCGAGGACCTTCTTGTACTTCTTAGTATACCACTTTCATTGAAGAAACCGATAGTTCCGTAGTCTATCCACAGTACAGTCATACAGTGCTTACCTTCTATTTGCTAATGGAAGCTCAAATTCTCGACTGATCGCGAGTAAGACTTCCGCCCCGACTTCGTTGCGCCCGTGCTCGATTGCAGACAGATAACTCTGGCTGACACCAATCCGGTTAGCAAAATCGGTCTGCTTCAGATCGGATCCTCTCAGGCCCATAACCGCTTCTTCCCGTACTGGATTGTGAGCACTCTAGCAGGAAAATCTGCACTTTTACCTAACGTTTCGATCCTCGACTTTGGAACGCGGTGAACGATTAGCTTCCTTGGCTGCCTTTTCCCGAATAGACCGATCGAGCATGAACTCTATTTGTCTGTTTAATGAGCGGTGCTCGCGTTCGGCCAGTTCGGCGAGCTTCGTCTTGAGGCTTGCTGGTATGCGCAACAGGAGGCGGACCGTCGGTTCTTTCATGCCGTAAGAATACTACTGGACAAAGGATTCGTCCCAGTTGACAAATGGGTGGTCATTATGATATCACTATAATATCATTATGATGTCGAGACCAGGAGCTCCTATGAACAAACCGACTGCGGCTGAGATATTGCGTCAGAATCTACGAGTAGTTAAGCTCCGTTATCCCACCTTGCAACTACGAGATCTCAAAGCCTTGGGCGACCTTACACGCACTCTTCGTCTTTCTGTGTTGCAAGGCGAAGTCCTATATATGGACGGAAAGTGGTACGTGACCCACGGGGGCCTTCTTCGAATAGCTCTTCGCCGTCGTTGCCTGGGAATCCGGACCACTCTGCAGGAGCGACAGTCCGATCCCATCGCGGGTCGATGGGTCTTCAAGGCCACTGTCTTCAAGAGTCCCTCTTCGAAAGGATTCGTCGGCTACGGAGATGCCGATCCCTCCAATGTGTCCTCTCTTGTTCTCGGAGCGGAAATGCGTGTGGCGGAGACGCGCGCCGTCAATCGCGCCCTGCGCAAGGCCTACGGGATCGGCCTCTGTTCGGTCGAAGAGTTGGGTGCATTCTCGAGCCCGTCGCGAGCTGCCTCCGTTCCATCCCCGTCAAAGGAGTCCCACCCCTCCAACGGTTCCAGTAACGGCCAACCCCGGCTCCGGGATCAGCTTTGCCTTCTCATCCGTCAGTACAACCTCGATCCGAACCTCGTAAAGGCCTATGCCGCCGATTTCTGTGGTGCCCAGACCCTCAGCGGCGCCAGCCGTGACCTGGTCGCGTCCTTCATCTCACAACTTGCCAAGTCGGCAAAAGAAAACCGCCCCGCTCTCCTCTGCAAACTCAATTCGTATGCGCACCCCCAGGAGGTGACTTCGTGATTCGTCCAGTCCCTGGGCTGCATTCCTGGCAACCCGATGACCGCAATCTACTCGAAGGGCTGTTCCTCGTCCGCGTTGATCGGGCGCTCTTTCGCTGGCAGCCGAAAAAACCATTTCTGGAACTCCGATTTGCCGTGTTGGAACCAAAGAACCTGGAGAAGAAGTCCTTTTATGGACGGCTGTACTGCACCGATAAGGCACTCTGGAAATTCAGCTGGTTTCTGCGGGATTTCGGCTACGATGCCGAACTCTTGAGTCATGACCAGGTCGACGTGAAAGCTCTCCTCAACCTGCAGGGAGTCGTGCGCGTCTCTCACTCCGTCATTAACGGTCGTACCTACCAAAACTTGGATGCCTTCGCACCGGCAGGCGAGTGGGAGGCGCCCTCCTGCACGACCGCCAGTGTGACCGCGGGGAAGGGAGGCACGGCATGACCTTTAGCCACACCCAGATCAGCCGCTACCTCCGCTGCCCGCGCAGCTACCGGTACCGCTATCTGGATGGATGGCAGGAAAAGGAGACACGGGCGGCGATGGTCTTTGGCCGCTGCTTTGAAAGAGCTCTGGCCGCCCTGTTTCGCAAAGAGGATTGCGGTGCGGCTCTCTTCCAGGAATGGAATGCTTTTCGGGATGCTTCCTTTGCGTACAAAAAGGGAGAATCTTGGGATCGCTTGCTCCACCAAGGAATCCACCTGCTCGAGCGGTTCGCCCAACAAGATCGCGTGCGCATTCGAGCCCCACAGCAAAACCTGCAAATCAAAATGATCCAGGGCCTTTCGGGAGGTCATGAGTTTATTGCCTACCTGGACGCGATCGGGGAAATCGACGGCAAGCGCTGCGTCATCGACTGGAAGACGACCACGAGCAGATATCCCGAGGATCCTGAGGGCTTGCTGTCGCTTGATCCGCAACTCGTCTGCTATTCCTGGATCACCGGAATTTCAGAGGTGGCCTTGGTGGTATTCGTGCGCAAGCATGATCCGGAAATCCAATACCTAAAAGCGACCATCTCTGAAGAGCAACGCCAGGAATTCGGCCACTTGGTGGAAACCACGGTTGGTCAGATCACATCGGGCGAGTTTCCTGCGCACAGCGGCATTCGGTTCCCGCAGAACGGTTGCGTGAGTTGCGCGCACCTTGGCCTTTGTCTGGATGACCAAAAGCTGATCGATTCCAGTCTCACCCTGACACCAGGAGCGAGCGACCTTGCTTGGCTTGACGAGCTTGTGGATTAGCCGAGGACCGATCGTGACTCCGGAGATCAATCGCCGCCGGGCCGTCTTCGTACTTGGTAGGATCGATGAGATTCTGTCCTGGGAGAAAAGCAAGGAACAGGAAAAGGACGTGCGGTTCGTCGAGTTGGGGGAGTACTTGTGCGAGGTGCGGGCAAAGCAGTATTGGCGGCTGGAGAAATTGAAGTCCTTTGACGAATTTCTTGACAAGCGCTTTGCCGATTCGCGGCGGAAGGCCTATTACCTGATGACGATCCACGAACATCTCACGCGAGTGCCGAAGCCACAGCTTCGCGAGATGGGTTGGACAAAGGCGCGGGAGCTCGTCAAGGTGGCGCGGAAAGATGGAGCGGAGTTTATTTGTGCACCCTGGGTGCACAAGGCAAAGGAACTCCCGAAGGAACAATTCAGGAGGGAGGTCGAGCGCCACCTGACGGGAAAAGAAACAGAGCCGTGGGAGATTCTTTACTTCAAGGTTTACAAGAGCCAGTTGTCGGTCGTTGAAAAAGCTCTCGAGACGGCTGCCCTGATGTTGGGAACGGACAAATCACGTGGATATTGCCTGGAGATGATCTGTGCTGATTTCCTGGCCGGAGCGCGGCTGGAGGAGAACGATCGGGAGAAGGCTTTCCCAAGCAAAGAGCCCGCGGATTGATTGTTGCGAAATCAGCCTCCAACCAGTCGATGGAAGAGCCAGAGGAACCGGAATGACCATACTGCGCCAGCGGAAGCCTCGCCGGAGGCTCGACCCCGACAACTACCGAGCTCTCCGCAAACAGGTTTTGACGAGAGACGGCTGGCGTTGTCAATTGTGTGGGTCTCTCAGAAACCTGCAAGTCCACCACAGGAAATTCCGCAGCAGGTTGGGAGACGACACGGCACAAAACCTCATCACCTTGTGCGTCGACTGCCATCGAGCGGGGCACGAATTTCAGAGATAAGCACCCCTGTCCCTCTGTAGAAGCCTCCGTGTCAACCATAGCAAGGTGCCATTCTTTGTGAGGAATCTCGGGACTCAAATCTCAGACGCTAAGTCTCTTTGATTCTGCGACTTTTGCACCCACCGCCCCCACCAAAAACTCGATACTCAGCCCCAGTGTTGGACTACAAATGGACTACGCGCTCACCGTGGTTTGAACCAAGGCCCTCGAGCTCGAAAAACTGCTGGGCACAGTGAACGACAGCGTTTCATGCCCAGCAGGCAGCACTTTACAAAAAGTCGCTCCTCGACCAACCGGGAGCAGCTTTGCGCGTCGACCCGCAGTTTGCCCGCGAATTACCCTAGGACTTTGCAGTCCGGCACCAGCTCGCAATCGCCAGCAAGAAAAAGAGCGCGGCACCGTGAAAGAAAGCCACGTAGTCAACGGCGTTGCCACCAGTAGCACGCATGTGGAGGAGACTGATGTTAAGAGCAGCGAAAATCCGAAAGATCAACGCGAGGACTGTGCAGATCAAGCCTAACCAATAACCTACAGATGAAAGTTGCTTTTCCATTCTTGTCTCCCTGGTTCGAGTTTTTTGTGGTCCTGTCCGTGTTTGCTTGTACCCTACTCTTGGCCAACCAGGGAGTCAAGCGTGGGTCTCCGGTTGAGCCAACGACCGGCCCCGGGTTTTAATCCAGAGAACGGAGATAGAGTGCCTGGAGATTGATGCGGCTTGATAAGAGCCGCCAGCAAAGAGGGATCTGGGCCGAGAGAAAGGACTGATTCGTGTTGGTTGGCTTTTAGCCGAGCAGTTTCCTGGACGTTGTGAGAACGAGAATCAGGAAACCCACTGGGCACAAGGGCAGAGTGGAAGGTTCGAGAGTTGAAACCAACGTCAAAGTAAAGGGAGTGCTGATAGAGTCGCTCGGAAACTTTCCGCCGCCAATATAGGTGCTCTGCAGGTAGCTCGAGGTTCCGGTCGAGTGGAGATTCACAGGCTGCGAGAGACCTGCAATCGTAACTAGCAACCCAGCATTATCGAGGATGGGATTGGAGGAAGGAAGGAGTAAATCGTCGTACGTGAAACCATCACCGTCCGGCAAAATGAGGAGATCAGAAGCGACAGTGGAGATCAGCCCAGTGACCGGGTCGCCATTCTGAGAGCCGGATGCGCTGGTGCCTAAGAAACTGCCCCACCCTGCGGTGTTGCGGTGAGGTTCAAAATTCCGGAGAGACCACCACCCGAGTACGTCAACTGAAAGCCGTCGGCGTATGCTATGAACGCCGATATTCCAATCCTCGCGGAAACAATCCAGGTAACAAACCTAACTACCCACGTAAGCCTTCTGCGCGTTGAACTGACACAAAAAGAAACATCAGTGATTTAAATCCATACTGGAATTGCGAGTTGATTGTTTCTGAAGTCGATGTGGAAATCATGTTCTTGGCTGTGTCATTCTTGCTCATGTGGCAAAAGCCATCCTACGAGCACCGCAAACACAGCCGAAAGCACCACGAAAGCGAGGGCCAAACAGTGTTTTAGGGGAAACGGATGCCAACCCAATTGGTGAAGACCAAGTAGGACCCCTTCAACCTTGTAGGCGAGGATGCCAAACCAAAAAACGACAACGTAGTCGCTGAACGCTATGGTCAGTTTGCTCGGAGAGTATCTTTTCCCCCTCCACAAACCTCTTCCAAATGTTTCAAGTAGCCCTTCCTTACTCCCCTCCCATACTTTCTCTTTTCCTGGGCTCCTGTACAGCGGCCCGGTTACCTGTTCTTCAGCTTCAATGAGTTTGTGTTTCCAATCCTCGTACCGGAATTTGCTCCCACGGTTGGCAAGTGTCCAAACAAAGGAAGCAACTAAGCCGAAACAGGCTATCGATGCTTGGAGAGAATGGCGATTTTCCTCAATAGCGGCAAGCGCCACGAAAGCCGCTCCGATGAACCCCCAAAAGAATAGGGACTGTTTCCAGAATTGCTCAAGTTCGAAGTTCAGGGCTTTGACGCACGTGTCATACCTTTTATCCAATTGGGCAGGAGTCAAAGTTGGGAATCTGTTTGGAGGAAGGGCCGAGTCTGTCATTGTAGTTATCTTATTTGAGAATGTGCCCCAAAGCTTAGGCGATGAGCTTATCAGAGCGTGGTCCGTCTATCAAGGGTAACATGCGCTATCTTTCGCACATTTGAGGAGGAGTTGGCAAGAAAAGAGGGTCCGAGGAAAGCCCAAAAGGAGCGGTGATGGCGCCCACCAGCCAGCAAGAAAAGCAACGCGAAGAAGGACCAGAGGAGTTACATTTCAATCCGGATGAAGATTCTCCATTGTACCGGTGAAGAAGCTACGCCGGACGCCCTCGGCAAACCGCGAAGAGATGGTTCAACGAATCTCCAGAGATTTCCGGCATATCATCACCATGAAGGATGAAAAACTCTGCTGTAAAGATAAGAAGAAGACAAGAAGCAACCTTCGTGCTTAACATGAAAGGAGAAAAGCTCACGGAGGAAGTTGCGAGGATGCTACGGCAGGAGTACCTTGTCACAGAAGGGCCCGCGGACAAGCGGCCCGGGGATGACATTCGCCTCTCGGCAGGATGTAGTCCCTTGCCCTTGGGTCAGGCGCAGAAAATCTCGCATAATTTTGATGGGATAAACGGGAATCAATCCTGCCTGCGCTATACGGTTGGAACGGGCTCGGGGACTTTGAGAATGCCGAGCGGGCACTGTAAGATTCAACTGCCCGCTGAGAAACATGATTGCGCTGCGTTGGTTGCTGTTGGCGGGTGGCTTTGTACTGATGTTTTGATTATTGGGAAGTTCGCGTGAGTTGGGAGAGAATGCAATGGAAATGACACGATCCGAAGAACTCTTGCGAATCGATCCTCCCGCCGTCCTGCGCCGGATGGAAGAGGTTTTGAAAGAGCAGGTTTTCCGGCAGTTGAAGAAACGCGGGGTGGTCGTTGGTCTTTCCGGGGGAATCGACAGCAGTGTCACAACCGCATCTTGTGTCAGAATCCTGGGTAGCGAGCGCGTGGTAGCTCTGCTGATGCCGGAAAGAGATTCTGAGGGAGATAGCACACGTCTTGGGCGACTCTTAGCCGAGCAGTTGAACGTGAAATCGGTAGTGGAGGACATAGGACCCCTGCTCGAAGGAGCGGGGTGTTATCGTCGCCGAGATGATGCCATTCGGACGCAGATCCCTGAATATGGACCCGGATATCGTTGCAAAATTGTACTGTCTGAGGCTGCGGATCGAAGAGGGTTTGATTTTTTTCATCTGGTAGTAGAGTCCCCCGAGGGAGTCCAGCAAAAGACTAGGTTGAGCTCAGAGGCCTATTTGGAAATCGTTGCAGCTACCAATATGAAACAGCGGGCACGGAAGTTCTATGAATACTTTCATGCCGACAGATTGAATTTTGCTGTCGCGGGTACACCCAATCGCCTGGAATATGACCAGGGATTCTTTGTCAAGAACGGGGATGGTGCGGCAGACGTTAAGCCGATCGCTCATCTCTATAAGACCCAGGTCTATCAGCTTGCCAAATACCTCAACATCCCGGAAGAGATCCGGCGCCGTCCTCCAACAACAGATACCTATTCTCTGCCACAGTCCCAGGAAGAATTCTATTTCTCCGTGCCTTATGAGCAGATGGATCTTTGTCTTTACGGGGTGAATCATCACTTGCCTGCTCGAGAAGTTTCTGAGGCCACGGGACTAACGGTGGAAAGAGTCGATAGGATTTACTCGCAGATTGCTTCGAAGCGCCGGGCAACCAAGTATCAACACATGAGGCCACTCCTCGTCGAGGACATCGAAGGGCCGGCTTTGGATTAGCCCCTGCTGCAAAAAGAGCTAGGATCCGGTGGAGTCTTCCTTCCCGAGATTGAAATCGGCACGGCTGACTACCACGCAGGTCCAGGGCCGTTGCGTAGGGGCCTCGAATCGGGAGCTCTGTTCATCGACACGGCGGAATCGTCGGTACCGAGACGATTATTCGTGAGGCCATCAAGGGAATCCGTGATCGTGTGTTTTTAGCTACAAAAGTGTCTCCACAGAATTTCCGCCGTGACGACCTGCGACGGTCTGTCGATGCTAGCCTCGAGCATCTCGGGGTGAACGTGATCGATCTCGTTCAGCTCCATCAACCTAATCCTGCGATCCCGATTGAAGAAACCATCGGGACCTTACCAGACATGGTGGATGCCCGGAAGGTGAAATTCATGGGGGTGAGCATTTTTTCTGTGGCACAGCTACAGGCAGCGCAAAGAGTGTCCGGCAGGCACAGCATTGTGTCAAATCAAGTTCGTTACCACATCATCGATCGAACGATCGAGAAGAATCTGCTGAAGTTCTGTCAGGCCAATCGCATCACGGTCAACGCATAAAGTAGCTTGGCTCGCGGGCTCGGGCGGTCTCGAGATTGCGACCCCAAGAATATTATCCAAAACCTTGTTAGGGAGACTGGCAAGCCCGCAGTACAAATCATCCTCAATTGGTGCCTGCCGAGATGGCGTAGAAGGTGCTGCACAACCCAGTTTTTACCCAATAGAATCAGTAACTTAGCGCGGTGGTGCAGTAGGTTCTAGGCCGTTATGCGCAAAACGAGCACGTCAGAGCATATCATTGAGAATTGCGGGGCATGGGACTGCAGGCTGAGCGAGGCCCAGATCGCTTTGCTGGCCACGAGCATTCAAAATCGGCAGCGAAGTGGCTTCGATGTGATGCTGAGGAAGTGCACCCCCAGAGTGGTCCAAGAAATTGGCCTCCGCGCACTGAAATACCTTCCAATATCCCTGCGCCGCCGACTGATCTGAACGGAAAGGCTCGTCGGTTTGCTCGCTTGTTCCTTGCCTGAAGGAAGAAACAAACCTGAAGACAGTCTCAAGCATATGTGCAGTAATGATGGTACTGCAGCTTTAAGCACACTAAATGGTTAGTAGTCCTCGTCCTCATTTCGGGAAACCCTGAATTGTGTCATGCTTTGAGTAAGAAGTACGCCTTGTAAGTCTCAATTCTGCCCTTCCCGCTCCGGAAGCAGGACGTGTGCCCATGATTTGGAATCTGATCCGACGTTTCTTTCACATCTTGGCGTTCCTAGGCCCGGGCGGAGGAACCTTACGCCCGTGGTTACACCGGTTGCGTGGTGTAAAGGTCGGACAACGCGTTTGGATTTCCCACTTCGTTTACATCGATGATGCTCGCCCCGAAGAGATCTCGATCGGTGATAACTGTACGATTGGGCTGAGGACGACGATTTTTGCGCATCTGTACTGGGGCCCGGTAAAACCCCAAAGTAACGGCAAAGTGACTATCGAAAAAGATGTTTTCGTCGGGCCACACTGCGTGATTTTGCCCAATGTACACATCGGGGAAGGAGCCGTGATCAAGGCGGGCACGGTGGTCAGCCGAAATGTTCCGCCGCACACCTTCTGGGGTGGCCCCTCTGCTGAGTCTTTAGGAACAGCGACGGTTCCCTTAACCGAGGAACACACCTACGAAGAGTTTGTCCAAGGGGTGCGGCTACGAAGAAAAACTTGAAGTGCGCTTGCGAGCAGCCGTTATAACACTAAGTTGACGAGCCCAAGAGCAGGAAAAAAATGTGTGGAATTTGCGGTGTTTTGAGTTTGGGATCAAATGGTACGGATGCCAGGCTGATCGAAAAGATGATCGGCACGATCCGGCATCGCGGACCTGACGAATCTGGAATTCATTGCAGCGGCAGGATTGGATTGGGGCATGCTCGCTTGAGCATCATTGATCTCTGTGGTGGCCAGCAACCGATGCCAAATGCGGATGGCAGCCTGTGGATCAGCTTCAATGGAGAAATCTACAACTACGTCGAACTGAGAAAGGATCTGGAACGCCAGGGACATCAATTTGCGAGCCATTCCGACACAGAGGTAATTCTTCACCTGTATGAAGAGGAGGGGGAGGAATGCGTTCGTCACTTCAACGGGCAATGGGCGTTCGCCATTTGGGATAGCAGGAAAGAACGGCTGTTTCTTTCTCGAGACCGCCTTGGCGTGCGCCCTCTCTACTACACCTGGAAAGACAATTGCTTTGTGTTCGGTTCGGAGATCAAAGCGATCCTGGCATATCCGGGTATGAGTCCTGAGATCGATTTGATCGGCATCGATCAGCTTTTCACGATCTGGTGCACTTTGCCTCCGCGAACCGTTTTCAAGGGCATAGAGGAACTGCCACCCGCTAGTTGTCTCACGGTAGAAGACGGGCGAGTGCGTAGGTGGACTTACTGGAAGCTGGATTACGGCGTAGGCTACGAGAATTGGGCCGAAGAGGAATGCGCGACAAAGCTTCTGGCATCCCTCACGGAGGCGACAAGGATCCGGCTGCGCTCGGATGTGCCCGTCGGGGCTTATCTGAGTGGAGGACTCGACTCGACGATCGTCACATCCATTATTCGGGGTTTCACCGATACACCGCTCAAGACTTTTTCCATTTCCTTTGAGAATGCGGAGTTCGACGAAAGAAAATTCCAGAACGAGGCCGTCCAGTTCCTGAACACGGATCATCACGAGATCAGGATCAGCGGCCAGGATATCGCGGAGGTTTTCCCGGAAGTAGTATGGCATGCGGAAAAGCCGCTGTTAAGAAGCGCACCTGCGCCGCTCTATTTGCTTTCCAAGCTGGTGAGGGAGCAGAGCTACAAGGTTGTACTTTCCGGGGAAGGTGCTGACGAAATCCTGGGCGGATACGACATTTACAAAGAGGCCAAGATCCGACGATTCTGGGCGGCGCAGCCGGAGTCGAGAATAAGACCGTTCCTCCTGAAGCGACTATACCCCTATCTCAACAACCTTCACTCGCAACCAGTGGCTTATTTGAAGGCCTTTTTCCATGTGAATCCCGTGGATTTACGCGATTTCCTCTTTTCGCACCTGCCAAGATGGGAGTTGACAGCCAGGATCAAGGCTCTCTTTTCCGAGGACGTAAGGTCGGCGATCGGCAGTTACAGTGTACTTGAGGAAATCCGCGACTCGCTACCGCCCGGATTTGCCAAATGGGATCATTTCGCTCAGGCGCAGTACCTCGAAACATCTTACCTATTTCCGGGCTACATTCTTTCCTCTCAGGGTGACCGCGTGGGAATGGCACACTCTATCGAAGGAAGGTTTCCATTTCTTGACCATCGTGTTGTCGAATTAGCCGTTCGAATCCAACCAACGCTGAAGATGCGGGTGTTAAATGAAAAGTACATTCTGAAGCGAGCTGCCGGGAATCTCGTTCCCGCTGGAGTAAGGACTAGGAAGAAGCAACCCTATCGGGCGCCGGACATCGAATCCTTCTTCGCGTCAGGAAAGCCGCGGGAGGCCTATGTTCAGGAGTTGTTGGAACCGGAACGCCTGCGAAGAAATGGAATGTTCAATTCCAATGCAGTTGGGAAGCTTTGTGAAAAAGTACGGAGTGGCGCCGCGATGGGGGTCAAAGACAATATGGCCCTGACCGCGATTCTCTCCACGCAATTGTGGATCGAAGAGTTCATCAACACGCCTGGACACCGCTCTTTCGGCCAAAGGGGATCGCATCATGCAACCATTTGAGAGTGAAGTTCGACAATTTGTCATCGATAATTTTCTCTTCGGAGAGAGCGGCGATGACTTATCCCTTGAGGACTCGCTGCTCGAGAAGGGGCTGATCGATTCTACGGGAATCCTTGAGGTCGTAGGATTCTTGCAGAAAACGTTCGGCATCAAGATCGAAGACCACGAAATTGTTCCAGCGAATTTGGATTCCATTCACAAGATTGCCGCGTTTGTTCGTCAGAAGTTGGGAGATGCAGGTGGGCAGGGCAACGAGAGTAAATGAAGTCATATCCCAAACGATCCAGAAATGGCCTGATAATCTGGCGGTGGTCGAAAGGGATGCGCGCTGGACCTACGCACGACTAGGTTACGAGTCCAGATTACTGCAGGAGCGACTCCAAAACGCCGGATTGAAGAAGGGCGATCGCGTTGTACTCTGGCTGCAAAACAGTGCTCTGTACATCGCGGCGTATGTGGCGCTATTTGAGGTGCATGGGGTGGTCGTTCCCGTGCATTCGGATGCAATGGTTTCTGACGTGCTAAAGACTATTACGCATGTGGGGGCCGTTGGCATTATCACAACATCCGCCCACTGGACAAAAAGCCGCAATATCCTTGAGCAGTCCGGTCTTCGATTTGCCCTGCTGCCAGAGGAAACAGTGGCCGTCAGCGACGGAACTCAAACGGAAGGGGCGCCTGACGGCCTAGCGCAGATCCTTTATACCTCAGGAACCACGGGCAAGCCGAAGGGTGTCATGTTGTCCCATGAAAATCTGATAGCAAACACCGAGTCGATCCTGACGCAGCTCTGCCTTACCCCCTCGGATGCCATTGTTGCAGTCCTGCCCTTTGTTTTTGCCTACGGCAATTCAGTTTTATTGACTCACGTCTTTGCAGGCGCAAAGATCGTTGTTGAGGAGAACCTGCTGTACGCGCGCTGTGTTGTGGAATCGATGAAGAAGGAGGCAGCCACAGGGTTTTCAGGAGTAGCCTCAAACTATGCGTTCCTGCTGCGGGAATCGAGTTTTCATGCGTCAAATCTGTCTTCGCTGCGTTATTTTACGAGTGCGGGTGGACCGATGCCTCAGGGGCTTCTCAGAAAGGTCCAGGAAGCATTCCCGAAAAAGCAGTTCCACGTCATGTACGGCCAGACAGAAGCAACGGCTCGGATCACCATGCTGTCACCCGAAGATTTAGAAAGAAAAGCAGGATCTGCGGGCTGTCCTGTACCTGGTGTTTCGTTAAAGATCATGAGTGAGACAGGGGAGCCTGTCCCTCCCGGCAAACCTGGTGAAATCGTGGTAGCGGGAAGCAACATCATGGGAGGTTACTGGCTGGATTCTGCCACCACCGAGAAAACTCTCAGAGAGGGATGGCTGCACACGGGTGATTTTGGTTATCTGGACGAGGAGGGATATCTCTTCATTACAGGAAGAAGCAGTGAAATGATCAAGTCGGGGGGAATTCGCATTAATCCTGAAGAAATCGAAGAAGTGTTGCTCGCCCATGAGGACATCTCGGAGGCCGGGGTTACGGGGGTAGTTGACGAATTGTTAGGTGAGAGCATCCTGGCGGGTGTGGTTTTGAGAACTGGAAGGCGGCTAGCAGAGAAACAATTGCTCACCTACTGCAGGAAGCATCTTGCTCCTTACAAGCGCCCTCAGGCTATTTATTTTCTGGAAATCGTACGGCGATCCGCCAATGGGAAGATCTTGCGGGCGGAACTACGGCAGCAACTAACCTCTCTGCACCAGCAGAGTCAAAAGCTGATGACAGACAGGGTCGACACCAACGAGAAGCTCAAGAAAATCTGCGAATAGGTTCACCGCGAGCAGTACGACGACCGTGAAAGCCACCCTGGTTGCGAGTGGATCCTCCACAAGCTCGGTAGCAAGCGTAACCTTCACGATCACGTTACCGGCAGCGACACCGGCGGTCTATGGAAATTGGGTGTGTTCCGCGCTTACGATAAAATTCATGCGTTCAATGAATGAAGCGGGGGTTCGCCGGCGCATTGCCTCATACCCGTGCCGGAAGGGTAGTTTCCGATTTCGAAGCCACTGTTTGCGCTGGAACAACGCTTCAAAATCCTTCTGAACCAGATGGGCGACCGAGCCGCTCAATATAAGGTCTTCCCATCCGCAGCAACGCACTGGCTGGTAGCCGCTGACAAAATCAAGTTGATGACCTTTGGAGCGTCGCGGTCCTCTTCCTTGCAAGAGCTGTAGGAAGCGAGAAGCGCTTTCTCTTTGTGGCGATGACAAAATCACCAGTATCGTTGCCACCGGCTAAGATCCCATCCAAACGAAAACATCAGCGGGGACAGTGGCCGCGCCTTTGCGTTTGATGGAAACAATTGTGAATAGACCCTCGAGCCCGATATTGCCTTGTGAATGGCCAACAAGGCGTTGGACGGGTCTCATTACTCCGTTCTGGAGAGTGTTCGCACTCGGAAGAGCACCAAAACAAGCACCACGAACGAGGGGTACAAAGGGAGACACCGCAGATGGATTACGCTATACGCAATCTACCACTGGTGGCTTAAACTCTTCACTGGCTTGTGTTGAAGATCGGCCTTAGCTATTGAAAGTGACTCAACCGCCCTCCAAACCAAATAAGCAGGGGCGCACCCATTTCTTCGTTATTCGAACAAATCGATCCGCTCACAGATTCCCGATGGGTGGAGTTTCTTGACCGACACCCGCGTGCGTCCATTTTTCACTCGCCTCAATGGCTGGAAGCTCTGCGGCAAACGTATGGATACGAGCCGGTGGTCTTCACAACGAGCCGGCCGGGAGAGCCGCTGCAAGATGGCGTCGTATTTTGCGAGGTGAAGAGTTGGCTGGTCAGGCCACGACTTGTCTCTCTTCCGTTCTCCGACCACGCAGAGCCCTTGGTCTCCGGACAAGAAAATCTGCTGCACTTGTTGACCTTCCTAGCAAAGGGCACGGCGGAAAGAAAGTGGACGAGCATTGAGCTTCGTCCACCCTATGCGTCCCAAAGCTTCGCGAATTGGTCCAACTTCCAGAATGGCCTGCAGTTTGTCCTGCATAGCCTGGATCTTCAGCCGAGTCTCTCGCGCCTCTTTCGAGGTCTAAACAAAGATTGCATACAGAGGAAGATCCGGAAGGCGCTCCGTGAAGGTTTGAAATATGAAGAGGGCCGATCCCAGGAGCAGATGCGTAAATTCTTTCGATTGTCCGTAATGACACGCCGCCGCAAATCGCTTCCACCTCCTCCGTTTGCGTGGTTTCAGAACGTGGCTCATTGTCTAGGGGAGCACGCGAAAATCCGAGTAGCGACGACCAGAAATGGGGAACTGGCCGGCGCAGTCTTCTCGGTCCAGTACAAGGACACCATGCTGTTCAAGTATGGTGCGAGTGACGCGAGGTTCCATAGCTTAGGTACTATGCCGTTTCTTTTGTGGCAGGCAATTGAAGAGGCCAAAAATGCCGGTGCAACGCAATTTGATTTCGGCAGATCGGAGATCGGGAACAGGGGCCTTATCCACTTTAAGGACCACTTCGGTGCGAAACAATCCGTGCTCACCCACAAGGTTTTTCCTGGGATGTCGTGGGAAGCTGGCGCAGACGGCTGGAGCTTGAGGTGCGCGAAAAAGGTTTTTTCGATTTTGCCGGAAAATGCGCTGGTTCTAGCAGGGAAGCTAATCTATCCGCATATTGGCTGACGAGGAAATCCTCCAACGTGTCGACGCTCTGTCCACTCCTATCGGCCGCCTTTCTCGGTTATGCGCTGGAGGTGACACTCAAGAATCTGCTGAAGCAGAGTGGTGCAGAAAACTCGCCCGCGCAAGCACTGAAGCGGCTGGCGGAGATCCACAGTCTCGACATCGCACTGCCCACGGTCGAAGGGCGAGAGATCTGGCTGCGGGGCATCGCGAAACTCGATCCGCTCTCAATTCACTCCCATTTCTGCTGATGTCGAACACTCCCCAGAATCGTCCGAACCATATTCGGTCGCGCAAGTACGGCACCCAAAGCGGCTCCTAGAGTGTTTGTGATAATGTCGGTTATGCCGGAATTTCGTTGCGGGATATAGGCCTGCAGCACCTCGATCACGAAACTCAGGATTCCTCCGGCAAGAATAGCGTACAGAATTGCCTGCCGTCGGCTTCGCGTCCTCGCCCAATAAGCACAAACAGTGAATCCCAGCGGAACAAACCCGGCGATATTCCTCATGAGGTCGTTCACGTAATCCCAGTTTGCCTCAAATTCTTTCACGGGGGACTTTAGCAAGGCCTTGTGTGGAACCCCGAACCTCTTCGGTATTTCCAGATCCGGTCCAGAAGCTACTGCGTTATGGATGTCACGGCCCGCACCCTCCGTAAAGGCATAGCGTGCAATGGTTCCATCCAGGTCCGGAGGACCGAGTCCGCGTACATCGGTCCAGTTCCTGTAGTGCCGGAGCACTTCTGCGGGTGTAAGTTCTTTCGAATAGATGGCCAGGCCGCGCACTTCTCCCGACCAAGGCTCATAGTCTACAGCCGAAGTTCCCATGATGATCTGCCCTGCCAAGTCGCTTTGCGAGATCCTGAATCTGGGAAAAAACTGCGTCTGGCTGCCATTCGTGTAGACGACCGTCCCATTTGGCCCGGACGTCATTGTCAGCAACAAGAGTTTCCCCTCTTGGAAAGCATGATCTACATCGAATTTCGCTGTTTTCACCTTGTTCTGTGCGTCCACAGAGTCGTGGGAAACCAGTAAGCCATCTGTCCATTGTCTCACCAGAAATTGTCCAGAGTTGTTTGGGACATAAAAGCTCAATATCGTATGGACAGATTCGGTGCTAGCAGGACGAAGCAGGATCTCCAGGCTGCAGGCTTTTCTGGAGTCGGTACTTCCCCCCCTCAAGAGCGCTTTGCTTACGACAAGGCCATCGCCGCCTAGTCGAATTCCATTTGCCTCTGGCAGCCAACTGACTCTGTTCGGAGGGAAAAAGTTGAACGGCCACAGGGTAGCAATCAGGAGGGCAATGATCACAATGCCGCAAAGGATTCCGAGGCTCTTCTCTTGCCACATTAAGTGCAATTTGTCGGTCACAAGCAAAGCCTGCGGAGGAGACCGCGTTGCTCAACTCAAGAGAACTTTATCGTACTGCCTTACGCTTGTCTTGCGTCCCGAAAAGTGGGCCGGGTACGCCGTTCTTAGTCCTTGATGCGAGAAATCATATCATGGTCGCTCGTTGCCGTGTGACGTGCCACACGTAATTGCCGTTCGCCTCTGCAAGATTCGTGGTGTATCGTCCCCAACTCGGCTTTTGTCTCTAGACCCTATTTGACAGACCGTACGTTGGATCCTTTTCGGAAAATCGCCTTGCCACTGGCAATCGGCCCCGGAGGCGGAGGGTTAACTCCCATGGAAGTCGCCTGCTCTGAAAATAGGCACAAGTCCTTTGCATTCATTGCGACGCTTCTAGGGAACGGGCCTATTTTCATGCTTGGTGGTGGGCCGAAGGCCCATGAGGTCTTACCAGAGAATTGGCTTCTAGCACTCCATTTGGCCGCTTTGCCTCGCCTCGCATGATAAGCTCCGCAGTATCGCTTCCACCACAAGTCTGGAGGATCCCATGCCGACTCCTGAATTTAGTTTAGAGGCACTCGCAAGCCGTGTCGCTGAACTTGAAGCCCAGAATCGCCGCCTCAAGAAAGCTGGAATCGCTTCTTTCATCGTCGCCGCTGCCGTCATCGCAATGGGCCAAGCACCTGCCAAAAAGGTTATCGAGGCTAATGAGTTTGTGCTTCAGGATGCATCAGGGAAAACGCGCGCCCGGCTGTCCATGGAGATGAAGGACAAACCCGCGCTTACCTTCTTTCGTGACCAAGCTACCCCCGCCGCATCGTTCGTAGGCGGGGACGAACCCTTCCTACTTCTAACCAGGGCTGGAACTACTGAACAAGTGCAGCTTGGGGTGAACAAGGAATTTGTCGGCCTGGCCATCTACGAGAAAGAAATCAGTGCTGGCTTATCTCTGCAAAACGGCGTTCCTGGCCTTGACCTCTTTTACGAGAATGGAAAACCTCACGTGACCCTCACTGCCTCTTCTACCGATTCGTATCTCACCATGTTTGACCCTGACAGTAAAACTTCCCTATCCATGGGTGTCCCTCCGTCGGGTGGGGTATTCCAACTGCAAGCGTCAGGCAAAAAACACGCAGTAACGCTCAACTGGAAAGGCAGCACTTCGCACGTAGCCGGATACAACGTGTATCGGAGCATGACACCCGGAGACAATTACGCGAGGATCAATACCTCACTTGTGCTGGGACTTACATACACGGACAACACTGTCGAGAGCGGCAAAACCTATTACTATGCGACTCGGGCAGTGGATGCCCGAGGCCACGAGAGTGTCAATTCCAACGAAGCTTCTGCAGCCATCCCGTAAAACATCTAAGAATCCGCCGGCCGATCACACCGACTGCCTTCTCTTTGGATTCGTCATTTCCCCGACGACCCTTTGAGATGCCCACCGGCGAACGCGCTCCCGCTCATGGGATGATCGAGCTGATGCCGTGTGCTTCAACCTTCCGAGGAGATGTATCCGTTCGAATCATTTTCGTTCGCGGGTGGTGGTGGAAGGGCTAAAACGGAACCGGGAAAGCGCTTCGCCCAGGTTTTGCAGGAAGGCCTCGGAGTTATAGACATCCGAATTCATCTTCGAACCACCATTCGGTGCGAGGGGCTCGACTTCGTCCAGCTGAAACTCCCTCGCGACATCTTCGACAATCTTCGGCTGGATCGGGCGCTGCTGTTCAACAAAAGCATTGACCAGGGAGTGCTCGCAGAGCAGATTGATGACGCGCGGGATGCCGAGAGAATAGAGATGGACGGTGTCCACAGTCCGGGTGCTGAAGATGGGTTCACCTACGGCGCCGGCAATTTTCAGGCGTTCCGCAACATACTGATGAGTTTGTTCTTTTGAAAGCGCGGCAGTCTTGCATCGGAGCATGATTCGTTGCCGAAGTTGGCGCAGCTGCGGCAGCTTGAGCTTTTCTTCCAGTTCGGGCTGTCCGGAAAGAACGATCTGAACGAGTTTTTCGGTCGACGTTTCAAGATTGGTAAGCAGACGGATCTCTTCCAGGACAGGAAAGGTAAGGTTCTGCGCTTCATCGATTACGAGAACAACGGTTTCACCCAAGCAATAACGATCCAGCAGCCAATGGTTGAGTTTCATCAGCTGCTGACTCTTCGATTTGGAATCACAGGGGATATCAAACTCAGCCAGGATGAAATCCAACAGCTGGTTTGAGTTCATTCGAGAATTAAAGAGGAAGGCGGTACGGGCCTTCCGGTGATGTAGCCAGTCGAGCAGCCGGTTGATCAGTGTGGTCTTGCCGGTCCCGACCTCGCCGGTCAGCGTGATGAAGCCTTTCCGCGTCTGGATGCCATACATCAACCCGGTTAGGGCTTCTTCGATCTGCGGCGTGAGGAATAAGAAGCGCGGATCCGGATTGACGTTGAAAGGGTTCTCTCTTAGTCCGTAAAAATTCTTGTACATTCGCTGGCGTATCGCGTTCCTATTCTTAAGTCTATCTGACTGCGAAATCAATCGCCGGTTCTACTTGTTTCTCCCGGTCTCTGCGTCTTGAGACTAACGCAAAACATATGGGCGCGTATGCCACTGAAAGCTCAACGTAATGTAATTAGACGTCTGGTTTGTACTGCAAGTCGTACCGGAACATCCGGACTGATTGGAGCCATAGATGTCAGCCGTGTAGGATATGGCAAAATTCAAATCCCTGCCGATGGGCCGATTCATACCGCCGCCTACAAACCAAGTATTGTAGGTCGGGATGCCAGCTTGCGTGGAATTCACCACGGCCCTGTTATGCGCGTAGCCAAAATTAAAGTTTGCACTCCAAACCCGACCCAGTCTCCGGGAGGCGACGAAATTCACTTGGTCCACGGTCGAACCGGTGAAGACACCGCTACCGCCGTTGACCCCATGAAAATAGCCGGCAGAAAGGCTGCCATCCTCAAAGCCGTAGGTGAGATTGGTGTTAGCGTTGCCCCCAAGCCTGGACGATTGCGTGCCGGTGGGTACACGAAATGTTGTGAATTCCGGCCCTCCGTAGAGCTGTAGGGCGAGGCGTCCGGTAATCTTTCGGCCGTAGGCTACGTTTACGATGTTATCGCCAAATGCTTGTGGTTGGCCTGGATACTGGTAGTTGCTGAACCGATATAAGACACCTACGGTATCCTCACGGCTGATCAGATAGTTGTAGCCTAGGCTACCTCCTACAGAATTGTTGTCAACGTTGCCTAGGTCGACAAAGTGCAGAATCCCATAGGAGCCGGAGGCAGTGATGGAACCGCGTGGAGAGATCTCATAGGTGCCTTGGATCACTCCAGCGTTACTGTAACGCGGACCGGTGGCCGCATAAATGCTTTGATTAGGGACGATATTGCCGCCCAGTCCTGGAATGGGAGGGTTGAGAACCCCCGCGACTCCCGGAATGCCGAGATTTGTACCCCCACCAAAACCGAACTGGCCTTGCGGCAAATAGGAGAACTGATCCAGGATTTGGACGAGCCAACGATTCCACTGAAAAGTCTGCGAGAGGGCCAACTGCTGATAGTTGCCATTTCCTACTGTACTATTCGTTGAGAAGTAACCGCCAGCCGAATAATTCACGGCAAGTTGCGAGCGGCTCCACGCTTCAAGCAAACTGACATTCCCGATCAGATAGTTCGTCGCATACCAACCAGAAGAACTAGGCTGATTGTACCCATTGGATTGAATGGTGCTACCGTATTGCAATCCCGGCACCCAGTAACTATGCCGCATTCCGGGAGCACCCAGGGTGGCGTTTTGGACGCCCGTGAGCGGGGTCATGTCCGGTTGGAGTCCATTGTCCCGAACACCGTTGTCGTCCTGCTGGTCGCCCAAGTCAATAATTGGAATGGGATAAGCGCGCGCAGCGGGCTTCGGCATTGTGTCAGCCGGTTCCTGAGGCACGTCCTGGGCACGCCCGATTCGCGCTCCACACAAGAGAACAAGCGCGAAGAAACATCCGCCGAGAATGACCTTAGAGTATTTCATTTCTGAATCCTTACGGGACTACGATAACGTCGCCCGGCTGAAGAAGAATATTCTCGTCTTGGTTCTTACCTTTAACGACTTCCTTGTAATTGAAGGGATACTTTACCTGTTTTCCGTCCTCGTTTCGGAGAACATAGATACTCTTAAGCTTTGCAAACTGCGTAAATCCGCCGGCACTAGAGAGTGCCTGGAGGACAGTCATGTTTGGCAGCAGAGGAAAAGCCCCGGCCCGAGCGACTTCGCCTGTGATGTAGACCCGGCGGCTGTTGATTTCGGTTACCGTCACGGTGACTTCGGGGCTGGTCAGGTATTTCGTGAGTCCGTCACGGATAGCCTTGCCAAGCTGAAGGGCGGTTAACCCGGAGGCTTGAATGTCATTCAGGAGGGGCAAGGAGATCTTGCCGTCGGGACGCACGGGAATGGTTCTGGATATTTCCGGTTCCTTCCAGACATCGATGCGAACCACGTCCTGAGGGCCGATTACGTAATCTGCATCGGTCGCTGTTGCAACTGGATTGCTTGCTTTACTGGCGGCGTCGGTCTTCTGGCTTGACGCACCAGTAGAAGCCTGTTTAGCGGTGTCCTCGGTGTGGGCCAGTGGTGGTAAAACCATAGTTGCGAGTAACAGAATTGGTCGGATGTGCATGATTGAGTTTTGTCCCTTCAGCGCTGTTGTTCCTCTTTTAACGCCCCGATCTGCTTGATCTTATATAGTAACGATTTATAGCTGATCTGTAATTCCTGAGCGGCTCGCTTACGGTTCCATCGCGTCCGTTCAAGAGCCTGCATAATTAACTCGCGCTCGGCTTCCTGGGAAGCAGCGCGAGCCGCCACTTTCAAAGAAGCCCATCGCCCGTTTTCCATTAGCCTGTGGCTGAAGATCCTAGCAGCCTGCAGGTCGTTCAGAGCCATCTGAACATCATCGAAGACCACGATTTTTCTAGCAAAATGTTCAAGTTCACGAATATTACCAGGCCAGTGGTAGGCGGCCAGAGTTTGGATTGCCTTCTTGCTGAGCGGGGGGACTTTCTTCTTCAAGACGCGGGAATGCTTGTTCAGGAAGTATTCTATCAGAATCGGGATATCCTCTTTGCGGTCACGCAAGGGAGGAAGGCGCAGGCTAGCACCGTTGAGGCGAAAATAGAGTTCGCGCCTGAAGCGGCCCGCCTCGACTTCCGATTCGAGGCTTCTGGTCGTTGACGAGATGAGCCGTGCGGGCAATGCGTCCTTGGAGCCAGAGCTTTCCCCATCTGGGAGATGAGAGAGCAAAACGCGCTGGCAGGCCAGATCCAGTTCATGAATATTGTCGAGGTAAATGCTCCCAGAGGCTTCATGGTTCGAGAACCTGCCCATGGCTTCATGTACTTGAGCAAGCAAATCTCCTGGATCGACTGCGGAGCAATTAATTTTCCATAGGTGGGAGTCACCTTTTTGAGAGAGGCGGTGAATCAGCCGGGCATAGGCATCCTTGCCTGTGCCGCTCTCTCCGAGGATGAGGACGGGGATATCTGTCCGGGCAATCTCAGCGGCCATAGCATTAAGGGTGAGCATGGCCGTGCCGAGTCCGTACACGAACCCCTGAGTGGCCGGGTCTTCCGTGACGCTCGTTTCGATTTGGCCCATGGTGAGTATTTTGTAGCTCCCAAAGCAAAGACCGACAACCTTACAGATATAAACAAATTCGCCCTTCTGACGAAGAGGGTGCAAGTCCCCTTCCAGAAGGGGAAGGAAATGACCGAAAGGATGACCGGCGCTATGCAGTCTATATTCTTATACTTAAGGGCAGTTTCATAGTATGGTCATGGATGGCATGGAAGAAGCCGAGTCCCGGAAAAGTTCCACGAAGTGGCAATTCTTTATCCCTTTCCATGCTGCTCTCCCGTTGGTCTCATGACGTTTGCAATTGACAGAAAATGAATGAGTTGAAGACGAGCCGCGAGGGTGATGCTCGGAGAGAGCCGCGAATGGATTAGGAATCGCAGGCCAAAGCGAGGATACCGGAAGGTGAAGGATCGGGTTAGGAGAGGTTACCAGTGGCCGGCTTGACAGCTTACTCGCGCCCCTAGCCTGCTCGTGAAAAAAAACCAACCAAATCTCCCGATCGAGTCGATTACAACCGAAGGCGCGCAGTTCTGCGGTCAACAGTACGGCCTTCTTGAATGGCGTGTCGTGGGTTCCACCACCTGTCCATTGCACAAATTGGCTGGAGTTTGTCCCGTTGAACGAAATGGTGATGCGGGAGCCACATGATTTGGAGAGCGCAGCGCATTGCCTACACAATCGGTGGTCGTTGGAATTCCCCGTGAGACAAACTCCTAGCACCGAATTGCAGTAGTAAAAGCAAGGGGTGCTCCGGAACTCTGGTGGCAAGATTTCGGTTAGTCAGAGACTGAAAACTTACCTCAAGGAGAAGCACTATGACTATCCAGGAAAATCTTATCAAGGCTCAGCCGGAAATGCAGGCCGAGGAGTTGCAGAACATCAGCCCCCCAGCGGTAACCAGTATCGATGTCTGAATCGTTGGCAGGAGAAGGAAACTCGAGCACCAGTGGCCCCTGGCTGGTGCTTTGAAGAGGCTCTCATTTCTGAGTTCTGTCAGCATGTTCCCATTCTCCTCTCTTTATCTCAGTTCGCATGGTACCGGAGCCGAGCACTATAACCAGACCGATGCCTCAGCAAAAATGCGAAACCCCTAGACGCTACCGCCGCCCCAGCTCCGCTTCAGCCATAGCCCGTCCAGAAACACATAGGGTGGTTGCCCTCGATTGGCCGGTTGCGCCGGGTCTCAATTTGCGCGTAGATCTTCTGGTTCGTCTCGCTTACCTTCCGGGGTCTTCAGCAATAAGCGTTTCAAAAGCACGGACGAGTTTGGCGCTCTGTGCTTCCCAATTTAACCCTTCCTCAGTTCGTTTACGGCCAAACTCTCCTAGTTTTCTACGTAGCGACTCGGAATCCAGCAGCTTCTCGATTTGATTTGCAAAATCTGTGGGATCGTCAGGACGAGCATACAGGGCGCCGTCTCCCACAGTGCGACGGCCCTCTTTCAGATCAAACATGACAATCGGCTTAGAAAAGGCCATGTACTCGAGGGTCTTGATCATCGTGGATTTGTCGTTCAAAGAATTCAGCGGGTCCGACGAGACGCACACATCGGCAACGGAGAGGTATGAGCAAACTTGCTTGTACGGGAGTAACCCCGTAAATTCAACGAAATTGCCAACACCCAATCGAGCTGCCAGAGTTTTCAGCTTTGGAAGCTCTGATCCGGAGCCGATCAATACAAACCGTGTGTCTTCACGGCGTATCTGCTTGACCATGTATTCAATCGACTCGATCAGCAGCCCGACTCCATCCTGGGATTCCATCATGCCTACGTATAAGACCATGTAGGGCTTGCCGCGTTTAAGCTCAAATATTTTCTGCGTACCATTGACTTCGGAAAGGGCCGCACAAGTCTGCACGACCACAACACGTTCGGGTTTCATTTTGCCACGTGCGATCGCAATGTCCCGGTAAGACTCGTTTGTTGCGATGGACATGTCGGCAGTTCGAAAAGTCAAGCGCTCAAGGAGGCTCAGGATCTCATAGATCAACCCCCGCCGTTTGAACTTGGCTTCATACAGCTCCGGACAAAGGTCGTGGTGGTCGAAGACGAAGCGCACGCCCATTGGTTTGAATGCCAAAGCAATAAGGAAAATGGTGTCCGGCGGGTTACATGCCAGCAGGATACGGAATCGATTCCGTGCGTACACCTTCCATGCGAGATAGAATTGCATCACTAACGCGAAAGTGTATTCAAATACATAACCAACAGTTCCTTGGGCCTTCCAAGTCGGGTACCGATAGATCTCAATTCCTTCCAGTGTCTCGGCATTGGAGTCGCTGCCGCTTCCCTTGGGACAAATAATAGAGACTCGATAACCTGCCCCAACTAAGGCACGCCCTTCTTGCCACACGCGCCGGTCAACGGGTACTGGCTCGTTCTCGACGACGATGCAGACGGCAGGCGAAGAATTTAGTTTCATGGTAAAAGATGGGAGACAGCCTCATAACCTGGCACTTTATTTACCCTCCCCATGATACGACGGGGAATCAGAAAAGCTCCAATGCCGAGTCCAAATCATTGAGTAGTGGCGCGCTTCGACACAACAAGGCTATCGTTAAACTGCGTGCGATGATGCATAGGTTGAACCGGTTCCATCGAACTGAACGCGTGACGGCACAGCCTACGAGATCGGCCAGCGTGAACTGCTGATTCAAGCGTTGCCGCGAGTCGCTCAAGTGTTCCTCGATGAGCTTCTCCAGACCCAGTCGCTCATCCAACTCGCGAATCAGAATCAGGCCTCCATCGGAAGTCACTCGCGACCCCTGGAAATCGACCTTCCAGGCACATTGAGCGAGAGCTGAAATGGCTGATTTTGTTTCTCACGTCCAGGGTGTGCACTTCCCCCGAGGGATAGGTTAGCACGCCAGTCGCATTTACATCTCAGCAAATGTGGCAAAAACTCTGGTCAGTAACGCTTTTCATCATGCGCGGCGGGCGTCGCTGCATTCTGCACTAAAACGTCACGAGGCATCCAACGAGTACGTGGACCGTCCACCAGTTACGCAAAGCCTTGCCATTTGCATCGGATGCGAGTCTCTGACTCTGGACGCGATGGCAAGTATAGGCTGGAAATCCGTTTTGCCTCACCTCGCCGATTGCGGCGCTCTGATGAATGAAACAAGACTTCGACGCCAGTCACGTGCTATGGAAATTAGCGGACGGATTTTGGCTCGGATTGCGCGATTGCTTGGAGAGAAGAATTGCGATTCTCGTAGTACTTTTCGTAATAGGACTGATACGCGCCGTCGCGAACCCCTGCCAGCCACTGGGCATGGGACTTGTACCATTCGATTGTCTGACGCAAACCCTCGTCGAGCGAAATCGCTGGTTCCCAACCAAGTTCGTTTTTGATTTTGTCGCACCTAAGAGCATAACGACGATCGTGGCCGGGGCGGTCCTTCACTGATGTCAGCAGAGTCTCAGGCTTGCCCATCAAGCGGAGCAGGCGCCGGGCCATCGTCAAATTCTCTTCGATGTCGAGGCCACCGATATTGTAGACCTCGCCGATTTTCCCGCGCTCAAGAACGGCCAGGATTCCACGGCAATGGTCTTCCACGTGCAACCAGTCGCGCTGCTGCTTTCCGTCACCGTAGATCGGGAGCGGTTTTCCATCCAGCGCGGTGGTGATCATCAAGGGCAAGAATTTTTCCGGAAATTGATACGGGCCATAATTATTAGACGCGCGCGTTATCAACGCCGGGAAACCAAACGTGCGAACGTACGCTCGGACGAGGAGATCCGAACTGGCTTTCGACGCTGAATACGGACTATTGGGTTGCAAAGGCGTATTTTCATCCGCAAAGGCTCCCGGCGGCATGTCGCCGTACACTTCATCCGTCGAAATATGGACGAAACGCTGAATTTGGAGTTTCCGGGCTACCTGAAGAAGAACGAAAGTTCCCGTGACATTGGTCTCGATTACGGGGGCGGGCTCGTAGATGCTCCGGTCCACGTGCGACTCGGCCGCAAAATGGACGACCGCATCACAGCCATGCATGGCCGACTCAACGGCGGCCGTGTCGCATATATCTCCTTTAACAAACCGATAGCTCGGATCTTTCTCGACAGAATCGAGGTTTGTGAGGTTCCCAGCGTAGGTCAGTTTGTCGTAATTGACGATGAAGTACGTTCTGTTCAATCTGAGAATATGCCGGATGAAGTTGGAACCAATGAAGCCGGCACCACCGGTGACAAAGATTCTCATCGATTCACAGCCTCACCGGTGGCCGGCTCCGTGCGATTCATGCCAGTCATCTTATTCGCACCAGTATCCGCAACGAGATTATTGGCGCGGAGAAGAGATTCAAACGTGCCAGCGTCGGTCCACCAACCATCGAGGAACTCATAGGAGAGCTTGCCTTCTTCGATGTAGAAGTTGTTGACGTCGGTGATTTCAAGTTCACCTCGCCCCGAAGGCTTCAAGCGGCGAATTTTTTGAAACACGGTCGCGTCATAGAGGTAAATCCCGATGACAGCGTGACCCGATTTGGGAACTTTGGGCTTCTCTTCAATTCCGACAACCTGGCTGCCTTGAATCTCCGCCACGCCAAACCGTTGAGGGTCGGTCACTTCCTTGAGAATGATTTTCGCGCCTGCTCCTTGTTTTTTGAAATTTTCAACGGCGTGGCAAATGTTGTTCTCGATGATGTTATCGCCAAGGACGACACAAATCGGTTCCCCGCCAGCAAAAAATTCGGCCAGGCCAAGCGCTTCCGCGATGCCGCCTTCACCTTCTTGGTATGTGTAGTTCAGGTGCTTCAGGCCGAAATCGCGGCCGTTGCCGAGGAGACGAAGAAATTCACCGGCGTTCTTGCCACCTGTCACGAGAAGGATCTCTTCGATCCCGGCATTCACAAGAGTCTGGATCGGGTAATAGACCATTGGCTTGTTGTAGACGGGAAGGAGGTGCTTGTTCGTCACCCGTGTAATAGGATTCAGCCGACTCCCCGTTCCCCCAGCAAGCACAACACCCTTCATGTATTCTCCGCTCTACCCGGCAGGAGAGGGACACTTCTCTGGCGCCGGATCTTTGAGATTGCAGTCCCGGATCGAAGGATACTCGAAGCCGCCCTGGAGTGAGTGTACCGAGTCGTCGGGCGAGGAGCAACCCTCCGTTCTGCCGATGAGCAGTTTTTGTGCCAATTGCTCAAAAATGACTTCCTTGATTCTTTAACCTTCTCATTTTCAAAGTGTTGGCCACTATTTTGGAATTCCCGTGATCGGAAGGCTATTGCCAGGTAATGATGGAAAAAATTGTCTCGCTGAATTCTGACGTGCTTCCATTCATTGCCCGGGTGGAGAGCAGGCTTAACTCCTGCGCTCTTGTCTCCCCCGAGTCCAGCGCACAACCTTCGCGCTTTGGTTGCACTCCGCAACCGAACGCATAAAAATCGGCCTGCCGAGGAACGTAGTTTTTGACGGCCTGCCAGATGGTAACACTGCCCATGACATCCGATACGTTAGAGCATCAGGCCATCGTAGAACGCTTAGGTCAGCTGGAAGCACGGGACCGAAGACTCAAGGGGGCCAGCGTTACAATCCTCGCCGGATCCTCGGTTCTCGTCTTGATGGGCCAGACGGCGGCCTTGTCTCAACTCGTCGTGGCACAGAGGTTCGTGCTGAAGGACGCTAAAGGGTATATGCGGTTGGATGGAAGTCATCAGGAAGAAGGATTGGAATTAACCTCTGGGAACATCAATCGAGGGCCTGGTATGATAATTCAGGGGGGTGGACGCCAGCGAACTCCACTTTTTCGCGATCAGCTCCCGACCAGCGCCGGTCTGGAGCGAGATGTCGATGAGCTTCTTGCCCTCCTGGTGAGGCCGCCGACCCGTAAACCTACTTGTAAGGAGCAGTGCCCGAGAAACGGCGCCAAGCCGAGGCCGCTCCGTAAGTGAGACCGGGGAGAGTGGTGTGGTTTGGGCTTTCCATCGGCCAACGGGACTGGGAGGCTCAGAATCGGGGCACGTCGTGAGGGGCACAGTCAAGTCTGCTTGAGGAGTCAACATTGGAATCCCCTGATTAAGAAGCCGGAGAACATCGATGGGTTGCCGGTTCACAAATCTGGGCTTGAGCACGGCTCCTCGCGGCGGATGGAGTTGGACGAACTGCCTGCGAGATTCACTGCAGTTGCTACTGCTCTCTGCAGCTTTGGCAGTCTGTCTCTTAGGATGCGGAAGCGCCCCCGGGACATCAACAACCATAACGTCGCCGGACATCACGAGCCTTAATCCAAGCTCGGGAGCCGTGGGCACTTCGGTAACCGTCACGGGAACGAACTTTGGAGCCACGCAGGGCACGAGCACGATCACCTTCAACGGCACCGCGGCCACACCGACCAGCTGGAGTGTCACGAGCATCGTGGCTCCCGTGCCAGCCGGCGCGACCACAGGAAACGTCGTTGTGACCGTGGGAGGTCAAGCGAGCAACGGCGTCAGCTTCACGGTGACCACGGCGACTCCCAGCATCACGAGCCTTAATCCGAGCTCAGGCGCCGTGGGCACTTCGGTAACGATCACGGGAACGAACTTTGGCGCCACACAGGGCGCCAGCACGATCACCTTCAACGGCACCGCGGCCACACCGACCAGCTGGAGTGCCACCAGCATCGTGGCTCCCGTGCCAGCCGACGCGACCACAGGGAACGTCGTTGTGACCGTGGGAGGTCAAGCGAGCAACGGCGTCAGCTTCACGGTGACTACGGCATTGCCGGAAGAGCCAACGCTCATTCAGCACGTCAGCGGCTCAAACACCAGGAACTGGAGTCTTACACCTCCATTCTGCTATTACCAACTTCTTCCCAATCCAACAACAGCAGGCAACGCCGTCATTGTTGGTTTTACGTTCAACGGATCTTCGACAGTAACGGTTACCGATGACAAGAGCGATAGCTACGCGGTCGAGGAAAACTATTACGGCACCACGGGCGCGCAATCCATTGCAATAGCGGCCACCTTTGGCGTAGCGGCTGGCGCAAGGCAAATATCGGTATGCTTTCCATCTAGCCCAGGACCGGGCGGAGCTTATCTTGCCGTAGTAGCCTCGGAGTTTTCCAACGTTACCGCCGTCGACGGAACCGGATCGGGCGCGAACACGACCGGAACTTCAGTAGCAGCCGGGAGCTTGACGCCAACGGTTACGAACGACCTCATCTATCAGCTAACTTTTCTCCCCATTATGACTCAGGAAATCACTTATGCCGCAGGCTCGCAGAGCAACATTACTTGGAATCTCCTGAGTGCCGACCAACTGGACGCGCTGGCCGCCCAGTATGGTGTCTATGCCTCGACTACCGCCATTAGTCCCACGATGACACTGGGTGCTAGCGAGCAGTTTGTTACCGCCGCCGTGCTTTTCAAGACCGGCACTGCTGGAAGCGTCCCGAATGGCATGAGAATCGTGCATCTCCAGCACGAGAACATTCCGACAACTGCCGCTGGAGGCGGGAACGGAACCAGCTTTACAAATCCATTGACCCTGCAATTTCCTTCAAGCGGGAATCTTTTGGTGGCCTTGACAGGAGGAGGTAACGCGGGGGGCTGTACTTCTACTATAACAGACTCGAAGAGTAATTCTTGGGCACAGGCTGGGTCTGTTTATGCTTACGGCTCGGGCAGTGACAACACCGTTCAAACGCTGTATGCAGGAAATGCGACCAGTGCATCCAATCTCAGTTTGACTTTGACTTTTGCTAAGAACACTTGCGATTGGAGCATATTTTTCTACGATGTTAGTGGCGCTGCGACATCACCATTGGATACAACAAAAGGAACAACGGGCGACCAAAGCTCGACCAGCGGGACGCTTGCAGTCCCCTATACCATCACCCCCGCGCAGTCAGGGGAACTGATTTTCACCAATATCATCTGGGACTACAACACAGCCACGGCACTAAGCTCCAACACAGGGACTTCCTATTCCGATGCGAATATGTTCTCGGGCGAATCGATTTCTGGCCCTGAGCCGGTGGACCAAAACAACGGTTGGGGCCACGCGATTTCTACATCAACCGGCGCTATTACGTTCACATGGTCTCAGGGTAATGACACCTCCCTCGCTGCTGGCCCTTACGCCTCTATGGCAGTAGCCTTTAAGTGACCGTTCGGCCTAGAGCGGTTCACGCTCAAGCGACCGTATCAGGGCGCTTTCTGGCTTGTGCCGGCGTACCTGTGTTTCACGGCAGAGATGCAGGAATGGTCGCTGGCTCTTAGACCGGGGCAGGGACTAACACCGGGCTGCGTGGGCCAAAGGTGGGCGCATCCAAAATCCGGCAGTTCTCGCGCAGTCTGATTTCACTTTTCGGCAACCCCATCCAGGTGGTAGAACATGGCTTTAGGCAAAATGGGGAAACTGAGAAAAGGCACCAGTAGCGAGAAAGGATGGAACCATCCGACAAAGCCGCTTCCGAAAAGCGCCACAATCCGGGCGGCAATTTAGGATGTAATGTCGGTCCTCTGCCAAGGCTTGTAGCGGGTCACGCAATGAGCTGTTTACCACGCGTGCTCTTGAATTTGAGGGCTGCCAAAGAAGTGGTTCAGCGTGTCCGGGGGGCAGATCCAGCCGCGAAAGAAGGGGACGAAGAAAGGGTAGGAATGTGGATCAGAAAGCTCCAGAACATTCCCTGATATAGCGGCGCGGCTCGCGAGCGCGTTTGAGATGGCGAGCGGTGGATGCAGTTGAAAGAACAGCTGGGTCAGGATAGGGCAGACAGCTGTAAACTGCCCTCCCTTGTGGCGAAGCGCGGAACTCCATGCGGAGCAAGAGCAGCACAAATAGGATCAGGAAGAGGATCTGCGACAGGCGCCGTAAACTGCTCAGCGTCACATGCTTCACAGGGATAGTGTCAGAACCTCGTGGACAGTCGCGACGGGACCGCAATCACCACGCTGAGAGTAGACCAGGAACTTTCAGGCACGCGCCACTTCCAATACCACACCTGTTCCGATATCACTGATCCGCAGCTTTCCGCATGACCTGGCATTGATTGAATTACGACGCTCATATTGCCTGAGGGCAAGTTTCGTACTGTACCAAAACTGTCCCCCCCACCAGTATATTAGCGCAGCGATTACGATTACTCTGTAACCGCATGCAAGTCGTGAATGACTGACGACGGCGCACACGGTCCCCCCTCCCCGACCAAGAGATGCCAGCCTGTGATGGCCAGTGTCCCGAAGTGAACAGTAGGGCCTCTTGCGACTCATTAAGATGCTATATCGGCGTGGATGGCTCGATCCAAAAGTCTTTCTGAGACCATGCCCGTCACCCAGCCACGAGGAGAAACTGATGAAATCGGCCAAAAGGTCGCGGCTATTTGTGTGCCTAGTAGTGATGTTGATCCTCGGAAGTCTGTGGGGAACAAACGCTCAAGCGAATTCAGCAGTGAGTGAGAGTCCGTCTTCCCTGAGTTTTGGGTCGGTAAGCGTAAATACATTAAGTGCCCCCCAAGCGTTCACGGTAATGAATATGGGGTCCCACAAGATAATCATAGAGAGCGTTGCGAGCAGCAGCAATCAATTCACGGTCACGGGCCCTTCGCTGCCGCTAACAGTGAACCCTGGGCAAGGCGCGTCATTTCAAGTCGTGTTTGAACCGACAACCGTAGGGACTTCTTCTGGGACCATTCAGGTCTCCCTCAATGGGTACTCGCGCGGGGTGCAGTCGGTTGCCGTGTCGGGAACCGGCCTGGCCAATGCCCAAGACCCACCGCCACCTGTGAGTCCGAGCATCACGAGCCTTAATCCGAACTCGGGCGCCGTGGGCACTTTGGTAACGATTACGGGCAAGAACTTTGGAGCGACGCAGGGCACGATCACCTTCAACGGCACCGTAGCCACACCGACCAGCTGGAGCGCGACGAGCATCGTGGCTCCCGTGCCAGCCGGCGCGACGACAGGCAATGTGGTGGTCACGGTTGGCGGGGTGGCGAGTACTGGAGTGAGCTTCACGGTTGGATCCGTCGCCCCCCTCGCCTTCGTGCAGGTCAACTTCGCGACTCCCCAGGCACCGCAGACGACGGTGGCGGTGACCTATACGCAAGCTCAAACAGCTGGTGACTTGAACGTGGTGGTGGTCGGTTGGAACGATTCCGTGGCGAAGATCAATTCCGTAACAGACTCAAAAGGCAATGCCTACTCTTTGGCCGTTGGACCAACGGTGCAGAGCGGTACCGCGACCCAGGCAATTTACTATGCAAAGAACATTGCCGCGGCGGCGGCGAACAGCAACACAGTGACGGTGACGTTCAACACGGGAGCGGCTTTCCCTGATATTCGCGTTGCGGAATACAGCGGAATCGACACGACGACTCCTGTCGATGTGGTTGCGGCTGCGCAAGGGAACGGCACACCAAGCAACAGCGGCTCGGTGACAACGGGGAATGCAAACGATCTGCTGGTGGGGGCGAACTTGGTACAGCAGACCACGACGGGACCGGGGTCGGGGTATACGAGTCGTGTGATCACGACGCCGGACAGTGACATCCTGGAAGACTCAATTGTGACAACAGCAGGGAGTCGCAGCGCGACGGCACCGATCACGGGGGGCGCATGGATCATGCAGATGGTGGCCTTCCGAGGAGCGGGCAGTGGCGCGGGGACGTCACCAAGCGTTACGAGCCTTAATCCAAGCTCGGGTGCCGTGGGCACCTCGGTAGCGGTCGCGGGGACGAACTTTGGAGCCACGCAAGGCGCCAGCACGATCACCTTCAACGGCACCGTGGCTACACCGACCAGCTGGAGCGCGACGAGCATCGTGGCTCCCGTGCCAGCCAGCGCGACCACAGGAAAC